>Ga0209415_10000075_pt1 | contig 136902 bp, 123 predicted proteins | sample PeaSoiSIISIP2007_FD_187696 | JGI IMG/M metagenome (GOLD analysis project Ga0209415, IMG submission 187696) | Peat soil microbial communities from Weissenstadt, Germany - SII-SIP-2007 (SPAdes) (version 2) | ecosystem: Environmental > Terrestrial > Soil > Wetlands > Peat | place: Germany... | reverse complement strand
CTAGCTGGAGGATGCGGATCGAGCCCAAGGCGAGCACGAAGAGGCCACCGAGCGCAGCAGCGACGAAGAGCGCGAGAGCGAGTGGCACCGAGCCTGATGCGCCGAGGAAGCTCAGCTTGGCCTTGTGCAAGTTTTGGAACGCGAAGACCAACAGGCGCTCGCACAGGAGGTCGCGGGCTTCGGGATCAAGGTGACGCTGATCGAGCCGGGTGGCTACTCCACGGACTGGGGCGGTGCCTCGCCATGGCACACGACCCCGCTGCCCGCGTACGACGAGCTGCGCGACCGGGCGGAGCGCTGGCGCGCCCGCCGGCAGGTGTCGCGCGGCGACCCCGTGGCGACGCGTCAGGCAGTGCGTCGCACCGTCGACGCCGAGGAGCCTCCGTTGCGGGTCTTCTTCGGGGACGGCCCGCTGGAGCTCGCCACGGCGGACTACGAGGCGTGGCTGGCGACCTGGAGGGCATGGGAGCCGGTGTCGATCGCGGCGCACTCGCTCGGGGAATGACGACGACGACGCCGGGAAGGATCCGGGCGCACGGTCCTTCGGCTGGCGTGTTTCCCCACGCTCGCGATCGGGCCTAGCCGAGCCCGCGCGCCGACACGCGCGCCCGCGGCCAGGGAACGAGGTGCGCACCCTCGCCGAGCCAGCTCCGGCGCGCCACCAGCAGGCCCACCGTGACGACCAGTTCGGCGGTGAACCAGGCCAGCGCGACCCCGGTGACGCCCATCGAGGGCAGCAGCACCCAGCTGAGCGGCATCGAGATGAAGAACAGTCCGCCGTTCAGGGCGACGAGCGGGCGCGTCCGCCGGCGCGCACGGTACGCGCTCTCGGCCGTGCCCGTCAGGATGTAGGGGATGGCCGAGAGCACCAGCAGGCGCAGCGCGGTCGTCCCGGCGCGCTCGTACGCCGTTCCGAAGAGCCGGAGCAGCTCGGGCGCGAGGAGGACGATGAGCGCCACCGCCGGCACGACGATCTTCGCCAGGTGCGTCATCATCCGCCGGCACGCCGCATCGAGGCCCGACTGGTCGGCCGCGGTCTCGACGACGAGCGACGAGCCGATGTTCAGGCTGACCGTGTAGAGCGCGTAGGCGATCATCCAGGCCAGCGAGAAGTACGCGCTGGCCGCGCCGCCCGCACGCCGCAGGACGAGGAGCGGGAGGAGCGACGTCGTCGCGAACCAGAACAGCGACCCGATGTAGTCGTAGGTGACGAAGCGCCCCAGCTGGATCAGGGAGAAGTCGGCATGGGCGACCGAGGTGCGCTCGTGGTGCGGAAGGGCGCGCCCGAAGATGTAGCCGTTCGTCGGGATCACGGTCGCGACGGTGGCGATCGTCCAGGCCAAGAAGATGCCGGCGTTCGGCACGAGCCCGGCGAGCGGCAGGAGCAACGCGACCTTCACGATCGCGAAGCCGGCGTTCTCGATCGGCACGGCACCCGTGCGGCGCAGCCCCGTGAGCACACCGTCCTCCATGACGAAGATTGTCCAAATCGCCGTCACGCCCACGAACGAGAAGGCGAGCAACCGGTTCCTCACCAGGAAGTCGAGGCGCGGCTCCACGTGCGTCACGATGACCAGGAAGCCGAACGCGAGGGTCCCGGCGATCGCCGCGCTGATGGCGTACGCGCCCGCGACCAGACGACGTGAGCGGTCGCCGGCGGCGGGGACGAAGCGGGTCAGCGCGATGACGAGGTTCAGCTGGGAGATCGCGCCGATGAACGTGAACGTCGAGATCGCCACGGAGTTCCGGCCGACGAACTCGGGAGCGTAGCGGTGCGCTGCGACGATCCAGAACACCACGCCGATGGCGGCAGTCGCGAGGGAGCCGGCGATGAGCGCGTGACCGTTGCGGATGAGCGGGTCGCGCCGGGAGTTGACCAGCTCGGTCGCGAGCCTTCGCACGCTCAGCTGTCGTCCTAGCGTGCGCCGTGGGCCGGCTGCGCGCGGCGCCTCGGCGCTCGTCACGCCCGGCTGGGCCGGGGCCGCACGAGACTCGGCGGTCCGCGTGGCCGTGGCGAGAGGCTCGCACTGGTCGGGTGTTGCCGGCGCGCTCACCGTCGCGATCCACGCAGCGCGGGACCCCGCCCGGGGGCGTGCGCGTCCGGGCACCGTTCCGGGACGGCCAGGGCAGACGGCATCGGGAGAGTGTGCAGTCCGATGATTGAATTGGCTAGCGCCGCCGGAATGATCTGATCTCCCCACATCTGTTGAAGCCGCTCGCTCACCATCGCGCATCAAGATGAATTCATTGCGACGCTCCGTCGACCGTCGCGCTCACTGGCGGCATCGCAGCCGACACATGCCGATGACATGTCCAGCTCACGACAGTGCAAATACGGTCGGGATTCGCCGGAACACGTGGATTCTGGGTGATGCGAATCCTCCGGGAAGTCCGTATCTTGCCCAGTAGGGCGACCGCGCCGCGACGCCGGGAGGCCAGAAGACGAGTGAGGTACCCCTGCCGATGAGACCACCGCCCGCCAACTTCGATCGCTCGGTGCCGGCGCTCCTCTTCAAGGTCGGCCAGTACCCGATCCACCACGGAGGCGTCGGCGCGATCCGGACGCTCGGCCGCGTCGGCGTACCGGTGTACGCCGTCACCGAGGATGCTGCGACGCCAGCGGCGGCCTCGCGCTACCTAGAGGGGTACTTCGTCTTCTCCACGACCGGCGCCGAAGATGAAGAGGAGCTCGTCGCAGGTCTCGCCTCGATCGGCCGCCGGGTCGGTCGGCGGTCGGTCCTCGCCTGCACGGACGACGAGGCGGCGGTGCTCGTCGCGGCGCACGCCAGCGAGCTGGTCGAGTGGTTCATCACGCCGGGCGTCGCGGCGGCGCTGCCGGGGAGGCTTGCGAGCAAGCGCGGCGTGTTCGAGCTCTGCCGCGAGCTCGGGACCCCGACGCCCGACGCCCAGTTCCCCGTCACGCTCGGCGAGCTCGAGGAGTTCGCCGCACGCGCGACGTTCCCGGTCGTGGTGAAGAACCTCGAGGCCTTCACCCGGATGCGCCAGCCGGTCGTTGGGGCCAGCACGATCGTCGCGTCACCCGAGGATCTGCTCGCGCTCGCCTCAAGTTGGCCCGAGCCGTTCAGCGCGATCGTCCAAGAGTGCATCCCCGACGAGGTCGGCGAGGACTGGATCTTCCAGGCCTACTTCGACGCGGACTCGGCACCGCTGGTCGCGTTCACCGGCGTCAAGCTGCGATCGTGGCCGGTGAGCGCCGGAGTGACGACGTGCGGGCGGGTCGTGGAGAACCCGCGGCTCGCCGCGCAGGCGATCGACTTCTGTCGCCGTGTCGGCTACCGGGGAATCGTCGACCTCGACTGGCGGCTCGACCGCCGTGACGGCGAGTACAAGCTGCTCGACTTCAACCCCAGGATCGGAGCGCAGTTCCGCCTGTTCGAGACGGATGCCGGCATCGACGTCGTCCGCGCCATGCACCTCGACCTGACGGGCCGGGACGTGCCGAGGGGCCGCCAGGCGAACGGCCACAGCCTCGTCGTCGAGCACCTCGACGGGCCGGCGAGGCTCGTCGCCCGCCGCTCGCTCCTCGAGGTGGCGTCCCCCTACGGCCGATCCGAGACTTCGTACGCGTGGCTGGCGCCCGACGATCCGCTTCCGTTCGTGGCCATGGCGGCACGCTTCGCAGACCTCGTGCTCCGCCGCGTGCTCGGGCTCCCGCCGAGCGCGGTGCGCCCGACGGCGGTGCCGGGTGGCCCCGAGCGACCGCAGCGTGCTCTTCAGTTGGTCCGCAGCGCGATCGCGGTGCTCGCCCTCCGGCCCGCGAAGCCGGTGCCGGCGACGAACCTCAGCAGCGGTCCGAAGGTGGGGGCGGCGGCGAGCCCGACGAAGTACAGGCCTGCGACCGACGACTCGAACGACTTCCTGAGCCGTGGAGCGCCGCCGGTCCGGCGGAGGCGGGAGCGGAGGTCGGCGTCGAGGAAGTCGAGGGTGTCGACCTCGATCCGGTAGCCGGTCGCAGCGAGGACGTGGTCGACGCTGAGCCACGAGCGCCCGCCGTCGACGTTGCGCAGGCTGAGGGCGACCTCGTCACCGGTGAGCACCATCCCGTCGACCTGCTGTCCGAGGTGGACGTCGATGTCGTCGGTGAACCGGTCGTGGAGCCACCACGCGCCTGAGGGCCCGAGGATCCTCCGCACGAGGCCGAGCCGCGCCTTCTCCGGCAGGAGGCGCACGGCACCTGCGCCACTGCTGACCGAGCGATGCGACCAGCCAGGCCCGAGCGGTGATTCGGGCTGGGCGAGCCGGCGCAGGAGCGGCGTCGTCTCAGCGGGTGGGCTTCCCCAGAGGAGGTGCGCCTTTCGCACGACCAGGTGGACCTTGGCACCGCCCTCGCGCAGGAGCACCGCGCTCTCGAGTGCCGACTGGCCGCCTCCGATCACCGCGACCCGCTTGCCGGCAAGTCGAGCGAGGTCGCCATGGTCCGATGCGTGCGAGATCGGTCCACTCGGTGACAGGCCGTAGCGGGCGAGCGGCGCCAGCTCCTCCGGGACGTGGGCGAATGGCACGACTCCGGAAGCGACGACCACCGCCGCGGCGTCGACCTCGTCGCCGGCATCCAACGTGACGCGGTAACCGCCGTCGGTGGCGGCAGCCATCTTCACCTGCTCGGAGCGCAGTTCCGGAACGAGCTCCTCCTGGAACCATCTCCCGTAGCGGACGAACAGATCGATGGGGACCGGGGTGTTCTCGCCGAGCGCGGGCAGCCCGTGGTGGGCGAGGAAGTCGCCGAGGCCGTATCCGGAAACCGGCGCCGACAGGCTCGACGCGCCCGGCGTCGACTTGAGGAACATCCCGACGGGCATGTGGTCGGTCCACGTCGACATGGGCTTCCCGAAGACCGCTGTCTCGACACCTCGATGGCGAAGGTGGGCGGCGACGGACAGGCCGTAGGGTCCTGCGCCCACGACGACGACGGTGCGAGACGGGTTGCTCATGGCGGCCTCCAGTGCTGACGCAGCCTCCGACCGGTGGCTCGTTCACGAGTCTCGCCTGTGACCGTTGCTCCGCGGAATCGTCAGCAGGGGGACCGGGCTACTGCGCTTGACTGATGGCGTGGCCTGCCAGTTGCACGCAGGTCGCGCTGCGGACGACAGAACGATGCACAACTGTGGCAATTGGCCCGTCCGAGCTGTGCGAGCGGCGACGGCGCGCCAGGGCTCGAACCATCTCGGAGCACACCCCCACGGTGCCGGTTCGCGGCGCGTTCGCCAGGTTGCGAGGTGGAGCGTATGCGCCCGAGTTAGGGCACTGCTGAGGCCGAGTACCAGTGACGAGCCGTAGTTCGAGCACGCAGCAGAGAAGCTGGAACGAGTGTAAAAGCCTCGCCGAGCCCGCCTTCATTCCCATCTGAAGAAGCATTTGGCCACCAACACAAAGATCATCGCGTATGCGGCCAAGACCAACAGCGCCGTTGCCGGAGGGAACACGCCTTGCATCGAGTCTTGGACCGCCTCCACCGATGCTCCGAGTGGAGTGAAGTTGCTGATGCCTTGGAGCGCCCCGGGCATGAGCTGTCTCGGCACCCATAAACCGGCGAAGAACATCAGCGGAAGGAACGTGGCGGAGCCGAGTGCGGCCGCGCCATTGGCGGTTCGAGCCACCGCGGCGATGGACAACTCGATGGCGAAGAGCGCGGCGATGGAGAGCACGATCGCCAGCAAGAGACCGCCAGGGCTCTTCGGGGCGTCAATCCCGAACGCCGCTATACCTACGACTACGAGGATGAAGAGCGCGATCACCACGAGGCACAGATGAACGATGACCTGTGCGGCGAGCACCCAGGACGGGGGCACTGGCGTCGTTGACAGGCGCCGCAATATCCCTTGCTCGCGGTAGGAGACAAGGGGACCCGGGAGGCTCCAGAGCGCGAGCGCTGCGATCACGAACGCGATGAGGATCGGGACATACACATTGAACGCGGTGAGACCCCCGAGGCTCGCCTTGTGCTTTTGGAACGCGGGAATCTCGCCGAAGATGACCAAGAGCAGCACAGGGAGCCCAACACCGAAGATCAATCCGACCGAAAGTCTCCAGGCGAGTCTCGCCTCGTTGAGGACGATCTTGCCGAACGCCCGACGGGGCAAATGTTTCGGAAGAATCGACCACGAGGCGCTCACTCCTTGTCCCCCTCGCTGTCGTGGAGATTGCGCCCGGTAAGTCTCAAGAAGGCGTCTTCGAGCGTCGCCTCTTCGAGCTTCACCTCCTTCGCGACGACGCCGGCAGCCACGAGCGTCAGGATGACGGCGTTGACCAACTCTCCGGTCCCGGTCACCACCACCTGCTGGCCACGCCGCTCGACGCTCCGCACCTCGGCAAGTGCGGTAAGCACACGGTCCTCGAACGGACGAGAAGGTACGAAAAGCACACGCTTTCCACCGCCGGCACGCTCGGCCAGAGCGGCGGGGCTGCCGATCGCGGCGATCCGTCCTTGGTCGATCAGCGCCACTCGGTCGCATAGGCGCTCGGCCTCGTCCATGTAATGCGTCACCAACACGATCGTGACGCCTCGATCGCGCACTCCTTCGATGAGTTCCCACGTGTCGCGTCGTGCCTGGGGGTCGAGACCCATCGTCATCTCATCGAGTACGGCGATCTTCGGCTTGCCGATGAGCGCTAGCGCGATCGACAACCGCTGCTTCTGGCCACCTGACAGGGACCGGTAGTAGTCGGTGAGCTTCTCAGCGAGGCCAAGGGCGTCGATGAGCTCTTCCAGCTCAGCGGGGTCGCGGTAGAAGGATCGATAGAGATCGAGTATCTCGCCCACCCGGAGCTTTGCCGGCAGCGCGCTCGCTTGAAGCTGGACTCCGACAAGCGAGTGCAACTCCTCCCGATTGAGCTGAGGGTCGACGCCCATGACCTCGATCGTCCCCGAGTCTGGTTTGCGGAGACCAACGGCACACTCGATGGTGGTGGTCTTGCCTGCTCCATTTGGGCCGAGGATGGCGAAGATCTCACCTCGATCACCGAAAGCGACACGTCATCGACGGCGACGGTCTGGCCGTAGGTCTTACGCAGATGCGAAACCTCGATTGCTGGCTCGTCCTCACTTGGCTCCGCGCTCATGCTCGCAGTCATCGTCCACCCATCCTTGTCCGCTCAGAGCCGAACCGCGACCGTATGACGAGGGACCCGGGCTCGGTCAGTCGACGGGGGGACCGGGCGCCGCCGGCCCGCCGCGTCAGTCTTCGAGGCGCAGGGGAGGCGCGAGGCGGTCACGTCGTTCGCGTGTGCTCTCGGGGCGTGTTGCTGACCGGGTGCGCGGCACAGACCTGTGCCACGGCAAGGGAGTCACCGCCAGCACGCCCGAGGCCCTCGTGGATCCGCCCGAGGCACTCGCCGCCGTCCACCCTCTCGGTGTGACCGAGCGGCCGGACGATGTCGTGATCGTCGCGTGCTTAGGGACCGCTCGTCACCCGTGTCGTCTACTCGCGACCCGGGTCGGCCTGGCCGGGCCGGGCCGGGCCGGACGAGTATGACCTCGTACGCGAGGATCACGGCCTGCACTCGGTCGCGAAGATCCAGCTTGTTGAGGATGTGGCCGAGATGGGTCTTCACAGTGCTCTCGCCGAGGTACAGCTCCGCGGCGATCCCCGCGTTCGACAGACCGCGCGCGAGGAGCTGAGGCACCTCGATCTCGCGTTCGGTCAGCACCTCGAGCCGGGTCATCGCATCGGTCGGCGGACACAAGGGCAGCGTGCCGAACGGTACCGTCACCAGGGCGACCATCCGTTCTGCGCCGCCTTCGAGCGCAGCGCGCCATGCCGCCGGTACGGAGAGCAGGAGGGCGGCCGCGACCACGAACCAGTCGACCTGTCGAGGCGAGAAGCGTCCGGCCAGCCAGAAGCCCGGACGCGGAGCGCCGTGCGCGTCCATCTCCTCGACCTTATGCTCGATGCTCCCGCTCGGCATCCGCCTTGATGAGGATCGGGCGTCGGCCGCCGTCCACCGCGAGGATGAGGCCGAATCAGCCCTCAGCCGATGGCAAGCGACCTGCCGATATCTAGCCTTGGCCCCGGGGTCGAGGCAAGGCGCGAAGAGGAGAGCGATGAGCGTCATCGAGGTGCGCGGGCTGACGAAGCGGTTCGGATCGGTGCTCGCGGTCGATCATGTGAGCTTCGACGTCGAACAAGGTTCCATCAGCGGCTTCCTCGGGCCGAACGGTGCAGGGAAGACGACGACCCTTCGCATGCTGCTCGGTCTCGTCGAGCCGAGCGAAGGGACGGCGCTGATCGGCGGAAACTCCTACCGCGAGCTCTCCGACCCCCTGCGTCGCGTCGGTGCCGTCCTCGAGGCGTCGAGCTTCTACCCGGGGCGCACTGCCCGCCACCATCTCCAGATCCAGGCGATCGTCGCGAAGGCGACGCCAGCCCGAGTCGACGAGGTGCTCCACCTCGTCGGGCTCTCGAGGGACGCCGACCGACGCGTTGGCGACTACTCCCTCGGAATGCGCCAACGGCTCGGACTCGCTGGCGCGTTGATCGGCGATCCGGAGGTCCTGCTCTTGGACGAGCCGGCCAACGGGCTCGACCCCGAAGGTGTCCGGTGGCTTCGCGAGCTGTTGCGATCGCTTGCGGAACGAGGCAGGACCATCCTCGTCTCGAGCCATATCCTCGCCGAGGTCGCCCAGACCGTCGACCGGGTCGTCATCCTCGATCGTGGGCGTCTGGTGGCGCAGTCCTCGCTGGACGAGCTGACCTCGGGAGCCCGTCAGATCGTCCGGGTGAGGACGCCGCGAGCCGACGAGCTCCAGAGCGCGCTCGGCGCCGAAGACGTGCCGACCCGGCTCGTCGGCAACGACTGGCTCGAGGCGAAGAACACGACGCCGGAGCACGTGGGCACCCTCGCCGCCAAGCTCGGGATTCCGATCTTCGAGAGCAAGACGGAAGCCGAGAACCTGGAGGAAGTCTTCTTGAAGCTGACGGCGACAGACCAGGAAAGGGGCTCTCGATGATCCGATTGATCCGCGTCGAGCTCCTGAAGCTCCGCACGATCCGGCTCCCGTTCGGCTTGCTCGCTGCGGCGGCAGGGCTGACCGCCCTCGTCACGGTGCTCAAAGCGTCCCGTGCCGGCAGTGGCGGCAGGCGGATGTCGATCGCACCGCTTTACACGGTGCACGGTCTCACCTCGGTGCTCACGTCCACGGACTTCGCGATGATCATGGCGCTCGTCTTCGGCGTCATCGTCTCCACCGGTGAGTTCCGCCATTCGACTGCGACGACGACCTATCTCGGCACGCCGAATCGCGTCCAGGTGCTTGTCGCCAAGGCAGTCGCAGCTGCGGTGGGCGGTGCGCTGTTCGGCGCCGTGGCTGCGGCGATCACCACGGGCGTCGCGCTCATCTTCGTGTCCTCCAAGGGCTACCCGCTGGTGCTCGGAGGTGCGACGATCGCCCGCTACGCGCTCGGCGCGGTGCTCGGCAGCGCGCTGCTGGCGGCTGTAGGCGTCGCCGTCGGCTCACTGATCCGTAGCCAGGTCGTGGCCATCGTGACCGTGTTCGCATGGGGCTTCATCGTCGAGCAGGTGATCGGAGGCCTCTACAACGCCGCGCAGCCCTACCTGCCGTACACCGCGGCGAGGACGCTCGCCGGCGCGACCTTGGACGGCGGCACTGCGCCGCTTCCTTTCCTCGCGGCGACGGCGTTGCTCGTCGCCGTCGCCGTCCTGGCTTCGGTCGTGGCGGCGGCGACGACGGTGCGTCAGGACGTCGCCTGAGGCAGGGCGTCACGAGGGATCCGGTGGTCGCAGCGCGTGCAGAACGGTGAACGGCGTATGACCGGAACGCGAACGACGCTGGAGAAACATGCGACCGGGCACCCCCGAGCCGATGTCGAGTGCAGGGTCCGCCACCACTCCCGCGGCTGTGGGACGCCCCGCGACTCGACCCCGGTCGGGTCGACGATCAGCACGGAGCAAGGCGCGTGGTGTGCGATGGAGTTGGGAACGCTCCTGAGGACGCGGCGCGCTGCTTTCATGCCCTTGTTGCCGACGACGATCAGATCGGCGTGGATGCCATTTGCCACGCGGACGATCGCGTCACCGGGCTCGCCGGTGGCGGCGTGGAACTCGGCCTCGAGCCCGGACTTCTTGGCCAAGCTGCGGAACTCTTCCACCAGCAGGTCCGCCGGGTTGGTGATCTGGTCCCGGAACTCGGCGGGCACCTGCGAGATGCGCAGGCTCTCAGGCTTGTAGGCCGTGACGACGTGCAGTCTCCCACCCAGCCGCTGGACGAGCTCGATCGCGGTCGTGACCGGCACCCGGAGACCGGGCGCAGCGCTTCGGCGCGCCCTCGTCGCGTGCGTGCGGGGGAGCCGCCGCACTCCGTCCCACGGTCGTCACTCTCCGTCGTGCTTCGTGCCCCTAGTGATAGGTGGGTGCCAATCAATGCCACGACGTGAGGAATTTCGTGGCGCGATATCTGCATGCCACATAGCATCGATCGACCGGCAAACTCGTGGACGGGCGCGCGGCGGATGACCGCCGCACGGGGGGAGGCGCCGACAGCCTCCGGCGGATGGGGTGCAGATGAGATCGGCCAGAAGACGTCTCGCAGTATTCATGACCGTGGGCGGTCTCGCTTCGTGCGCGCTGCTCGCTGCCGCGCTGCTTCCCGCGTCGGCGGCCTCGGCGGCGCCGACCCCGTTCACGCAGTGCCCGGCGCTCGGAGCGGAGACGGGCTGCGCCGTGCTCGTGACGGTGAACCCGGACGGGAGCGCGACGACCCAGGTCGACAGCTCCCAGCCCGCCTACGACCTACAAGAGGACGTCCTCGTCGGTGTCGTGAACACCTCGGGCGCCTACGTGGCGAGCATCGCTCTGTCGGGAGCGGACAGCTTCGGCTTCGACGGCGACGGGCTGTGCACCGAGAGCGGCCATCCGGCGGGCTGCCCGTTCGGCCCGACCGGCTATGAAGGACCGGGCACGTCCCTCACCGCCACCGATGCGAGCGACGGCTCGGTGTCCTTCGCCGGGCAGGGCCTCGCACCGGGCGCATCCGCCTACTTCTCGTTGGAGGAGAAGGCGACGGCGGGGGCGGTGACGCTCGCCTCGGCGCTCACCGGCGCGCCGAGGACCGTCTCGGCCGTCGAGGGCAACGCCTTCTCCAACCAGCCGGTCGCCGGATTCACCGACGCCGACCCGACGGCCACCGCGACCGAGTTCACGGCGACGATCAACTGGGGTGACGCGAGCACCTCGCCGGGGGTGGTGACGGGTCCGACCGGCGGTCCCTTCGTCGTGTCCGGCTCCCACCTCTACGCGGAGGAGGGCAGTCACACCGTGACGGTCCAAGTGACCGACTCGGCGCTCGCGGTCAACTCGGTGACGGTGCTCAGCACCGCGAACGTGTCTGACGCCCCCCTCAGCGGCTCGGCGAGCTCGCTCGTGGCGACGACGGGGGTAGCTACCGGCACGGTGCAGGTGGCGAAGTTCACCGACGGCAATCCGACGGCGCCCCTGTCGGACTTCTCGGCGACGATCAACTGGGGCGACGCCAGTACTTCGGTGGGCACCGTCAGCGGACCACTCAGCGGCGTCTTCAGCGTGTCGGGCGCCCACACCTACGCCGCGCACGGGACCTACACGGTGACCGTCACGGTGCACGACGTCGGCGGCGCGTCGGTCATCCTCACCGGCTCCGCGATGGTCTCCGACGCGGTGATCAGCTGTCCAGCCGGGAAGTCGTGCACGAGCACCGTCACCGTCCCGAACAAGATGTCGACCCAGGTGGTCGGGACCTCCTCGACGAACGGACAGATCTTCCTCTCGGTCGGACTCGACACGTTGAGCTGCGGCGACCCCTACGACCACGCGCCCGAGGTGTCGACGATCACCGAAAGCGACTACACGTCGCCGATCGGCAAGGTCATCTTCTTGACGATCGACAAGTCGGTGGTGGCGAAGTTCGCGAATCCGCGGCTCACCAACTTCAGGATCTGCTATTCGTCGCCAACTCCGTTCAAGGACATCTACGGGCACACGGTGACGACCGGGCTCCTGCCGTACTGCGTGGCGAACCGGTTCCAGACGCCCTGCGACCTCCTCACCTACTTCGACCTGAAGGGGAATGTCGTCGAGGTGTTCGACGCCCCTTCGGGTGACCCGAAGTTCTGGTAGGCGCCCCGCAGGTGAGCTTTCCTCGTCGCCTCTAGCGCCAACTCGACGGGGGCTCCTGGTGGGGCACGGACTGGTTGGCGCCGGGGAAGCTCGGCAGCGGCAGCGTCGAGGTGTACGCGGCGAGGGTGGCGGGCCCGCTCGCATCGGGGAGGACGGGCGGTGTCCCGTCGCCGGGACCGAACTGGAAGGCGGGGTGAGGTCGCCGAGGGTCTGGCGGCGTTACTCGCTGATGTTCGTCTCGACGACGCCGGTGAGGCGTTCTGGAAGCGCAGGATCGAGGTGTGGTCGAACGGGTCGCTCACGACTCGTCCGCCGGTCGTCCGTGGCGAGACGATGAGGCCGGCACCCGGAGTCCCGGACCGACGGGCAGCCCGTTCGCGGGCGTGCCGCCCGGCGAGGCGAGCTGCACGAACTCGTCGGGCGTCCCCGCGGGTGGCGTGGGCGGCGGCACGCGGTCGAACAGGCCGTCGTTCTCGTCGTAGCTGAGGATGAACACCGTCTTCGCCCAGACCTCGGGGTTGGCCGCGATGGCGTCGATCTTGCTTGCGACGAAGGCCGCGCTGTTCGCCGGCAGGTCGGCCGGGTGCTCGCTGCCGACACTCGTCGGGAAGATCCAGCTCACCGTCGGTAGCTGGTCGTTGATGGCGTCGTACTCGAATTTCCCCACCGGGTAGGCGACCATGGCGTTCTGGTAGAGCGGCGAGCTCGTGGGCGCCGCCTGGTACTGCTTCATGAACTCGAGGACGTTGGTCCCGTAGTTGTCGGCCTCCTGGTAGCAGCGCCAGCTGACGCCGGCTGCGGTGAGGCGCTCCGGATAGGTGGTCCAGGAGTACCGACCGTTCGTGACGTTGTTGTCGAGCGCGGGGCCGCCGTCCTCGCCGTTCGGATCGATTGTCCCCGTGAGCCACATGTAGCGGTTCGGGTGGGTGGGCCCGAGCATCGAGCAGAAGTAGTTGTCGCAGAGCGTGAACGCGTCGCCGTGCGCCCACTGGAAGGGGATGTCGGCGCGCATGTAGTAGCCCATCGTGAAGGGACCGTTGGTGCCGTCGGCGGCCAGGTGCGCGGCAGCCAGTTGTCCATCTTCCCGTCGTCCCACGCCGAGTGTTGCACGAGCCAGGCGTGGCTCGTCGACGGGATGGCCTTGGCTCCCGATGCGAGCGTGTCGAGGTGGTAGGGAAGCAGGTAGCCGTCCGGGTTCTGCGGATCGGGCTGGTAGAAGACGTTGCGGCCAGTGCTCAGCTGCAGCGCACGCCCCGACCATGGTGGGGAAGAGCAGCACAACGATGACGCCAGCGTGCCCCCGGAACCGCACTGGCAGATTGGCCCGGGAGTTTCCGGGTCCGCACGACGACCTTGGAGGGATGCTGGGTCGCGTGACGAGCGGGTGACCAAGCACCTCAGGCTGGGTCTGGCGCGCTGGGAAGCCGCCCGGCCGGACCATCCAGGCGGCATCGTCGCCCCGAGGGACGCGCTCGGTCGGTACGTGACGCTCGCCGCGCTCCCCGAGTCGTGAACGGCGTCGGCTGGCCGTTCGCCTGCGGAGTCCTCGCCACGATGGGCAATAGTTAGGGCCTCGCGGGACCGACCGCCGACAGGGAACAGGTGACAATGGCAACCATTAGCGATGCTCGAGCGATACCGATGGCGTTCCACGTCGGGACGGACGACCTCCCCTACGTCGACGACTTCGGCGGCATCGAGGGTGTCAGGCTGAAGCTCCTCCTCGCCGACGTGGAGGGCGGCGTGTTCGTCGTGCGGATCCGGTTCGCCCCGGGGGTCGAGCTGGCGACTCATCACCACACCGGAGCTGTCCATGCGTTCACGTTCTCCGGCGAGTGGAGCTACCTGGAGTATCCCGAGTCGCCGTCGAGCGTCGCGGGCTCCTATCTCTACGAGCCCCCGGGGTCGACGCACACGCTGAAGGTCGCCGATCACAACGACGGCGAGACGGACGCGCTCTTCGTGATCTACGGGGCCATGCTCATCCACGACGGCGACGGGAACGTCGTCGCGGTGCTCGATGCCGCGAGCCACCGGCGCGACTACGTCCTCGCGCTCCGTGAGCAGGGAAAGCCCGTGCCGCAGTTCATCGAGGGCGGCTCCATCCGCTACACGACGAGCGACTGACCCCGGCAGGGGCACGCTTGGTCGTCGGGCCCGGCGGGGTGTCGGTGACGTCGGGAGCCGGCGTGGTCAGGGAAGCGCCGGGACCGTGCCCCGTACGAGGGAGCGCCACCGCCGTCCGAGCAGCAACGTGCGCGCCGCGAGCCAGCACAGCAGCGCGAGCCAAACGCCGGTGAGCCCGACGCTCGGGATCTCGAGCGTGAGCACCGCCAGCGGGGCGAACGCGACGAGCGCGAGGAGCATGGCCCGGCGCAGCGTCCCGTACTCGGCGGCACCGAGGATGAGCCCGTCGACGCCTGGCACTGCCCTCCGCCTAGCGGGCCGGGGCTGGTCCGGCCGCCGGGCCCCCGGGCGTTTGCCCCGCGACCGCTGCCCGCGTCGTCGACGACGCGTGGTGAGCGGGGAGGTGGGACTCCTCGGACTCGACCTCTGCTCGGGTCGAGAACCAGGCGATCGACGCCGGCAGGATGAACGGCATGAAGAGCAGCCGCATCCACTGGAGCAGGGTGTTGCCCTGGAAGCCGGTCCAGGTCCAGTTGAGCGCGTAGCCACCGATGACGATCACCACGAACGTCGAGGCCACGAACGCGAAGGCGATCCGCCAGCGCGCTTCGAGCCGACGGTGCGTCTCGAACCACAGCGGGAGCAAGGCAACGACGATCGGCAGCGCCAGCAGCTCGAGCCAGTCCCACAACGTGTTGCCCTGGAAGCCGGTCCAGCTCCATCCGAGGGCGTAGCCGCCGATGATCAGGACGACGAAGGCCGCCAGCACCGCGGCGAATACGAGCCGCCACTGCACGCGCCACCTGGCCCGGGTGCGGAACCATAGCGGGAGCGTTGCCAGCACGAGCGGTAGCACGATCAGGTGGAGCAGGTCCCACAGCTGCCGGTCCTGCTGGAAGCCAGTCCAGTGCCATCGCAGGATGTAGCCGGCGGCGAGGACGACGGCGAAGACGCCGACGAGCGACCAGCTGATCAGCATGCGCCTCGCTACCGTCGGGTGCACGTCACCGCTCGCGCCGTGCTCGAGGGATCCCATTCCCGTTCACCACCCTTGGATCGGCCTCCGGTCGTCAGCTTGCGGGACCATGATGGCGCGACCGGCCGCGTGGTGCCGCGCCCGTCGGCACTGCTGTGCCGCACGAAGGCGCACCACACCGCTGCCGTGGGAGCGAAGACGATGATCCGGCTGCCATCTGCCAGACACGGGTTCGTGCCGTCGTTGCTCGGCATGTCGCTCCCGGACGCCGTGGACCGCTGCGAGGCGAACCGCTTCGAGCTCGCAGGTGATGGACGACGTCGCCGACCCGTGGAGCGCGTACGTGGTCGAGCAGTTCCCGGAGCCTGGCGATCTTGTCGAGGCGTTCACGACCGTCATCGTCGGCTCCGGCGGTGGCGAGCCCGACGGGGGAGCGGCCGGCGTGCGCGAGCCGCGGCGGCCGGTCGTTCCGAGCTCGACATCCGGTGCGGCGGCCGACTGAGGACGCTGCGGACTCGATCGCCTAGTACGCGTCCGGATCCGCCTGCACCGTGGCAGGCACCGGGTGCCGGAAGAGCTCCGCGGCGTTCTGCCAGGTCACCCGCCGCACCTCGTCTTCGGCCAGCGACGTGAGCATCTGGCCGAGCACGGTTTGGCTGTCGGGCCAGCTGCCGTCGGCGTGGGGGTAGTCCGATTCGAGCATGATGCGGTCGACGCCGATGCGCTCCCTCGTCGCCATCGCGGAGGGCTCGTCGAGCGCGCACAGCCAGAAATTGCGGTGGAAGACCTCCGACGGCGTCAGCTCGCACGTCCACGGCTCCGCCCACTGCTCGTCGTACTTGTTCATGTGATCGAGGCGGTCGTGCATGGCGGCGACCCAGCCGATGCCTCCCTCGGAGAGCGCGATCTTCAGCCGCGGGAAGCGCACCGGGATCTCTGCGAAGAGCCAGTCCGTGGCCGAGAGCATGGACGTCGCGGCCGCGTAGGCGATCAGCGCCCGGGAAACGGCGTCAGGCGACCAGATGACCGAGGTGCTCGCCGAGCCGAAGTGGATGCAGACCGCCGTCTCGGTCTCCTCGCACGCCTGGAAGAAGGGGTCCCAGTACGTCGTGAAGATCGACGGCAGGCCGAGGTGCCCCGGGCTCTCGGTGAACGCCACCGCCTTGAAGCCACGTGCGGCGTTGGCCCGGATCTCCGCCGCGCCGACCGTGGCGTCGAGGAGGTACGGGAGCTGCATCGGGATGATCCGTTCCGGATACTTGCCGACCCAGACCTCCAGCACGAAGTCGTTCCAGGCTCGGATCGTGGCGAGGGCGAGCTCGGGGTCGTGGCCGAGCTGGAGGCGCTGGCCGCCGAATCCCGCCAGCATCGACGGGAAGTTCACCGAGGCGTAGACGCCGTTGATGTCCATCTCGCGGATCCGGTAGTCGATGTCCCAGGCGCCCCGACGCATCTCGTCGAACCTGGTGGGCTCGACCGTGTACTCGGTGATCGGACGACCCGCGGTCGCGTTGAGGCCGACGTTCGGGATCTCGACGCCGTCGTAGAGCCAGAACTGTCGCCCGGAGGCCGCTTCGACCACTCGCGGCGCCTGGTCGGCGAACTTGGCAGGCAGGCGCCCGTCGAACATGTAAGGCGGTTCGACGATGTGGTCGTCGACCGAGATGAGGGTGTACTTGCGCTCGCGCTGGTCGGGCTCGGGCAGGAAGGTCACCGTGGTCACCTCCTTGGTGACCCGCTGGAGCCGTGCGACGCGGCGGTCGTAGTCCCGGTCGACGTCCTGCGCGGCATCAGCCATGGCGCACGCTCCTTCGGATTGGCGACCGAGGTGGATCGGCCGCAGTCACCTCGACGGGCGACGCGCGCTCGTCCGGTCGGACCGCCACGGGGCGACCGTCGGCCGTGGCGAGACACTGGCCCGGCGCGACCTGGTCTGTGCCACGGCGTTCGAGCGCACCGGAGCTGCAGCTGGCGCCGCTCGTGCGATCCGGCCCTGGAGCGTCACCCCACCCCCAACTCGGCAGATCCTGTAGGTGATCGTATATGATCAGCCGCCACGCACGGTACCCTCCGATGCGTCCGCTGTAAAGGGACATCTCGGCTCGCGCGACGCTGCCGGGCACCTCGACCGTGCAGGACGGCGCGACCGCGTGCGCGCGGCCCTGTCTGTGCTGCGGGGCGGAATCGGCAACGTCGGCGGTGGGACGCGGGAGCCCACCCTGCCCTCCGGTCCGCCCACGTGGGCCGGGATGGGTGCCGACGCCTGGTACGCTCCGGACACATCGATCGTCACCACGGTCGGTGCGCCGCCCGCCTCGTGCGGGTGAGCTGCCGGACATCGTGACCGGCGACGCCTCCGCTGCCGCGACACAGAGCCCGGCCCTGCCGGTCCAACCGGAGGTACATATCGGGGCTGTCGCCCCCGTTCACCGGCGCTCTCGCGCCCTACCTCCGGAGCTACCAGTTGTCTTCCAGCTTTCTTTCCCTCGGCGTGCCGAGCGATCTGGCCGCGCGCCTCGTCGACCACGGCATCACCGACCCCTACCCCATCCAGGCGGCCACCCTCGCAGAGTCGCTGCGCGGCGGGGACGTGTGCGCGCAGGCGCCGACGGGGTCCGGCAAGACGCTCGCGTTCGGCATCCCGCTGATCGCCCGCGTGCAGCGCGCCCGGCCGCGTCACCCGCGTGCCCTGGTGCTCGCGCCGACGCGTGAGCTCGCCGCGCAGATCGCGACCGAGCTCGCCTACCTCGGCGCCGAGCGCGGCATCCGTGTCGCCACCTTCTACGGCGGTGTCGGCTTCGGCAAGCAGCTCGACGCGCTCCGCAAGGGCGTGGAGGTCGCCGTGGCCTGCCCCGGGCGCCTCAACGACCTCCTCGAGCGGGGTGCGGTCGTGCTCGGCGATGTCGACATCGTCGTTGTCGACGAGGCGGACCGGATGGCGGACATGGGGTTCTTGCCGGTCGTCCGACGTCTCCTCGACCGCGTCGGGACGGATCGCCAGACGCTCCTCTTCTCAGCGACGCTCGAAGGCGACGTCCAGCGGCTCGTCGACCGCTACCAGCGCCGGCCGACGCGCCACGTGCTCGACGCACCGACGGACGCGATGGGCTCGCGTACGCACCACTTCTGGCGGACCGACGCTCACGACCGTGCTGCGCTCACCGCCGATCTGGTCCGTACGCACCCGTCCTCGATCGTGTTCTGCAGGACCAAGCGCGGCGCCGACCGACTGGCCCGTCAGCTCAGCCAGGCCGGGATCGCCTCGGCGCCGCTCCACGGTGACCGCACCCAGGTGCAACGGGACCGGGCCCTCGCCGCTTTCCAGGCCCGCGAGGTCCAGGTGCTCGTCGGCACGGACGTCGCCGCCCGTGGGATCCACGTCGACGACGTCTCCTGCGTCGTGCACTTCGACCCGCCGGAGGACGAGACCACCTACGTGCACCGCTCCGGGCGGACCGGGCGCGCCGGCGCCACGGGGATCGTGGTGTCGCTCGTGACGCGCGAGCAAGAGCGCGCCGTTCGCGACATCCAGAAGCGTCTCAAGATGCCGACCGGCGTCGTCGCGCCGACCGTCGAGCACCGTGTGACTGCGGCCGCCCCGGCGCAGGGCGCTCAGCCGAGCCGGCAACGCTCCGACGGGGAGCGTCCCCAGCACGTGCGCACCCGCGCACCCCAGGGGGGCAACAATCGCAGAGGCGGGGCCTCGTCCCAGCGCTCCGGCGCTGGGTCAAGGCGCCGTCGCAGCCCGCACGCCGCGGCATAGCGCGAAGCGGCCGCGCCTCGGTCACCCGTCCTGGGGGGTCCGAGTGCGCGGCCCGCTCGGTCATGGCCGTCACGCCGGCTGCCATGGCTGCAGCCACGGGCTCGCCGGCCAACCTTCCGCCGCCGCCATCAGCGGCAAGGCCGTGGCACCGTCGATGGACTCCCGGACGATGTCGGCGTGGCCGGCGTGGCGGGCAGCCTCCTCGATGAGGTGGAGCAGCACCCAGCGCAGCGACCAGGCGTCGACGTCCTCGGGGAACCACGGCAGACCCTTCGGTACCGGCACCGGATGGCCGAGGTCGGCGATGCTGGCGACAACCGAGTCGGTCCGCGCAGCGACGGCGTCATAGCGCTCGAGCACGTCGGCCAGGGTCTCGCCCTCGGCGAGGCGGAAGTTGGCCACGTAGTCCTCGAAGCTCTCCTCCGTCGAGCGCATGGGGCGCTGGAGGACGATGTCGATCCAGCCGTCCTCGGTCGTCGCGCAGTGCTTGATCAGACCGCCGACGCTGAGCGTGGAGCGGGTCGGGGTGGAGCGGACCTGCTCGTCGGTGAGCCCGAAGGCCGACAGGCGCAGCACGTAGCGCTGCTGGGCGAGGTAGTCGAGCAGGCCGGCGCGCTCGTCGTCGAAAGGTGGAACGTTTCCGGGCATGGGACCCTCCTTGTCGCGCGGTGGACGCTGGCCAGTATCGGCTCGCGATGTGGACAACTACTGACTGCTTTTCTGCAGATGTCCGCGGCCGTCTCGCCTGGCCAGGCGGCGACCGCCGACGCGACGCCGACGATCAGCCGGGCGGGCACGACCCTGCGCCGGCGCCTCGACCGTCGAGCGCGTTGTTGAACTCGGTGGGAGGCTCCAGCGGGCCTCGCTCACGATCACCTACGAGGTCCGCCAGAAGGGTCTCACCCGCGTCCTCACGCCGACCTCGACCTCGACCTCGACCTATAGCAGCGACGGCTCGGCTCCCGAGGTGCGCCCGCCCTCCCCAGCCCGCCTCGTCAGCTGCTCCAGCCCGCCGCGCGACTCCGGGATCCTTCGCGAGCTCCTGTGCCAAGGGACGGGTTCCACCGCCTCGAGCTAGCGAGCTGCGCGTCGCTCAGCTCGGATCGGACGACGTGAGCACGCCGATGAGATGGCCCTCCGGATCCTGGAAGAGGCCGATCTCGAGGCCCTCCATGACCTTGTCCGGGCCCATCATCCTCGTCCCGCCGAGCTCCTCGGCCTTGGCGAGCGCGGCTTCGGCGTCGGGGACCGCCACGTAGAACGTGACGTGACCCGGGTAGCCCTCCGGCGCCTGGCCGATGCCGCCGCCGATGCCGGTGCCGTCGGCAGCGACGTTCTCGTCGCGTGGCACGATCCCGTAGTGCATCGGGTTGTCGGTCGTGATGGCCCACCCGAACAGCTCGCCGTAGAAGGAGCGCAGCGCCGCCGCGTCCGAGCCGAGGACCTCGAAGTGAACTACCGGCTGTCCCACGGTGCCTCCCCTGTGCGCCGCTCGTGATCGCCGGCGCTCGCTCCCTGGCCGCTCCCGGTCACTGCCCAGAGCTCGACGCTATCCCGCCGAGCTGGCTCGTTTCCCGGGGAGGACGCGGCGCCGCACCCGCCGGCGAGCAGCGTGGCATCGGGCCTGGCGCGTCACGGCCTCACGTCAGCTGCTCGATCATCGCGATGAGGTCCTGCGGCCGGTAGCCCTGCCGCCGGCCGAACTCGACGAGAGAGTGCACCCTGGCGAGCACCGCGCCGCGCTGCGGCGTCCCCGCGACCGTGGCGCCGCGACCCCTGCGGAACTCCAAGAGCCCCTCCTCGCGCAGGATCCGCAGCGCCCGCAGCACCGTGTTGTGGTTCACCCCGAGGACGGCGGCCAGATCGCGCGCCGGGGGAAGCCGCTCGCCGGGCGTCGCCTCGCCGTCGGCGATCGCCCGGCGTATCTCGGCTGCCACCTGCTCGTGGAGGAACGTGGGCTCGCTGGTGTCGATCTTGACGGGAATCATGGTGCTAGCCACAGTAGGTCCATCAGGCGGCACTGCCAAACCTCGCCCGCCGGACGGTCGCCCTCCAGCCAACGGAGCCGTCGGCCGGTCGCCGGCGTTCGGCGTCCGCCGCTGGGGGACGGTCCTCGTCGCCCGCGTGACGGCGGGCGTCGCTGTAGTCGATCCAACGTGATCGGGGCGCGCCTCGTGGCGGGAGGCCTGCTCGTCAGCGGCCGTGACCGACTCGCTCGACGGCGACCGAGGCGAAGAGCTCGTGATGGTCGCTTCCCGGCCCGGTCGCGGCGTTGATGCGTGTCGCCGAGATGCCGGCGCCGACAAGGACGTGGTCGATGCGGACGAGCGGCGGGAACCACCTGCCCTGTGGCCAGGTCATGTCGAACGGCGTCCCGCGGGCCGCCGCCGCGTCGGTGAGGCCGGCGTCGAGGATCTCCCGCAACCCCTTGCTCCCCCAGCTCGCGTTGAAGTCGCCGGCGACGAGCAGGCGGCTCGCTCCTTGCGACCGGGCGAGCCCGGCTATCCGCCCGAGCTCGGAGCGCCAGAGGGGGAGCGAGGCGACGGGCGCGTAGTCGTGCACGACCCAGAGCCGGATATCGCCCGAGGGCAGCTGGAGCGTCGCGGTGACGAGGAACGGGTAGCCGCCGCCGTACACGACGTGGATGTTGCGCATCGGGTAGCGGCTCGCGATGACGAATCCCCAGGGGTCGTCGCGGGAGACGAGGACACGGTGGGGGAGGCGGGCGAAGGCGCCGGCGGCGCTGAGGCCGGCGTAGTCGGACGTCGTCGCCTCTTCGAAGGTGACGAGGTCCGGCCGGAAGTGGGCGATGTCGGCGGTGTAGCCGCCCATGTCCGTGTCGTCGTCGTCGGCGGCCACGTTGGCGTCGAGCAGGCGGATCGTCGGGGCCGCCTGGGCCCACGCCGGCACGCTGCGCGACGCGAGCAGCTCGGGCGCGGCGAACGCGAGCTGCGCGACGACGATCGCGAGGGCCCCCAGCACGAGGAGGGGGCGGCGCCCGACGGCTGCGACGAGGAGCACGAGCCAGGAGGGCAGATAGAACAGCCCGTTCAGCGAGTTGCAGATCGCGAGGAGCGTCGTGCCGTCCCAGTCGACGATCCGGAGCAGTGCGACCAGGGCCAGCACGGCGACGACCGCCCAGCCCACGGCGGTCGCGAGCCAGTGGAGCCGCCAGGAGCGCCAGCGAGCGAGCCTCCTACGCTCGCGGAGCTCGAGGGGCCGAGGAGCCCCGGTCGCAGGCGGTGCGAGCGTCACTCGCGCAACGTGCCGGGGCTCGCAGGTCCGGTCCTGCTCGCCGGCGCGGTGAGCTCGACCATCTCGCCATGATGACAGAGCGCGACCGGCGTTCCCGGCCGCCCCGGCCGCGACGGACGGCGCCTCGCGCGCCGGATCGCCCCGGCGTGGCGGCGATGGAGTGCGTTCGGCGAGCGGGCTCATGGCGACGGCGCAGTCGAGGGCGGCCCCTCGGGCGGGCCCTGCGGCCAGCATCCGGTCGGGCAGGCTCGTCCGGCGCTGCTAGCACTATCGGCGCCCATCGCTGCGCCGCGTCGAGACTGCATAATCCTGCCTGCAATTGAGCAAATAGCAACGCGGCGAGTGCCCGTCGGTGACATATGTGACAGCGACCGATCGGTCGCCCAGCGACAAAGGACGGCGGTACCGCAACCACTGCTCGACGTGCTCGGTGCCAGCGGCGTCACGCTCAGTGGCCGAGCGTACTTTCCCCTAGATCATTGACTTTCCACCGTTCGCGCTAACGCACCTGTCGGAAGATTTTGAGAGAGGCGCACCGTAGCATCACCGTGTGCTCCTCAGTGCCGACGCCCGTCTCGCGGCTGATTCGTCACATGCGATCGACTTCGCTCCGATTCAGCCGCTCGAGTGGGAGCCCAGCCGATTCCTCATCGCGTGCCTCGGGATGTCCGAAGCCAGCATGACGTCGTTCGACGCGGACGGGCAGTGGGAGATCGTCCACCGCGCCCCCGGTTCCGGCCTCGTCCCGGTCCGGCCCGGTGGCGGCCCGGCGCCGACGATCGACGACGTCCTGTTCCTGGCCGACTGCATCTCGTTCGATCACGACCTGCCGACCGTCGTCCGGCCGAGCGCCGAGACGAACGTCGCCGGCATGCGCCCTTCGGGGTCGCTCCTGCCGAGCCCGGCCGCCAGCGCAGGCCTGTGGTACTCCGACGTGCTGCCCGAAGCGCAAGGGCTGGCGGCGGAGATGCGCCTCGGGGCGCCAGTCGTGCTCCGCTACGGCGAGGGGGAGCGCTCGCTCGTCCAGTTCGAGTCGCGTTTTGCCGGCGTCGGTGAGGCCCTCGGCTTCTACGCGATGGCGTTGCGCGAGCTCGACGAGCCCGGCGAGTACCTCGGCATGTACCGCCTGCTGGCGTGGGCGGACGGGGACGACGGCCGGTCCTTCGTCGCCACGCACCTCAAGTCCGTCGCCGAGTTCGACTTCGGCATGCTGCGCACCGAGCCGAATCGCCACGGCACGTCGGTCGACGTCTTCGAGCACTACCGCGAGCTCGCGCTCGCGCGCCTACGCGCGCTCCGTTCGTCCGGCATGTCCGACAGCCGGATCGCCGACCACCTCCTCGGCGTACGCGCCGGCCTCGCCAGGAGCGGGCGCTTGCCCGGGGCGAATGCCGGTGGCGCCGTCGTGAGCGGCGTCGCCCATGACCTGCCCGTCGTGAAGCTGCTCGCGCGCATCGCCCTCGACGGCGCCTGATCCCGGCGGCGGACCGCCGCCGACCCGGGCCGGCGGGGTACCGTACGGATCTTCCGCCCTGGCAGCACCTGCGCGGCCAGGGGTCCGAGGCCCATGGGGAACCGGTTGGGATCTGTCGACAGCGCGCGCCGTCACCTGCTGCCGGGCGATCGGCGGCTGCTCGGCGCCGGCGCGCTGCTGACCGGCGCGACCGCGGCGACCCACTACGTCCACGCCGGACGGATCGCCCCCTTCGTCGTCGCCGGCGTCGCGCTCGGCGTGCTGGCGGCCATCGTCGGCCGAAGCGTCGACCGGCTGGGGAACCGGCTCGGCTCCGGGACGACCGGGGTCGTGCAGTCCGCGCTCGGCAACCTGCCGGAGCTGTTCGTGGGGATCTTCGCCCTGCGTGCCGGCCTCGTCGGTGTCGTGCAGGCGGCTCTCGTCGGCTCGATCCTGGCCAACGTGCTCCTGGTGCTCGGCGCGGCCTTCATCGTCGGGGGCCTTCGCCACGGGACCCAGCGCTTCACCCCCGAGGCCGCGCGGACGCCGGTGCTCCTCCTGGTGCTGGCGGCGTCGATCGTCATCGTGCCGACGCTCTCTTCCCACCTCGGCGTCGCCGCCGCACGCCACGAGCACGCGCTCTCCGACGTCGCCGCCGCCGTGCTGCTCGTCGTGTTCGTGCTCTCGATCCCGGCCTCGCTGAAGGCGGGCACGGTCGACGACGGCAGCGCGCCGCGCGCCGGCCCGCGCTGGCCGCTCCAGCTGGTGCTGTGGGCGCTGCTCGGCTCGAGCGTGGCGGCGGCATTCGTCTCGGACTGGTTCGTCGCCGCCCTGACGCCGGCGCTGTCGGCGCTGCACATCTCCCAGGCCTTCGCCGGGCTCGTCATCGTCGCCATCGCTGGCAACGCGGTCGAGAACGTCGTCGGGATCAAGCTCGCCGCGCAGAACCGCGCCGACTACGCGATGTCGCTGATCCTGCAGAGCCCGGTGCAGATCGCGCTCGGGCTGATCCCTGTCCTCGTCCTCTTGTCGAACGTCCTCGGCGGAGCGACGCTCACGCTGGTGATGCCGGTGATGCTCGTGGCATCGCTCGCCATCGCCGTCGTCGTCGCCGTCGTCGTCGTGTTCGACGGCGAGTCGACGTGGCTCGAGGGCGTCACCCTCGTCGGCCTCTACGTGGCGGTCGCGGCGTCCTTCTGGTGGGGCTGAGCGGCCGGCTCGGCGGTACGCCGTGAGCAGCCGCTGCAGCATGGCCCCGGAGGTCTGGTAGAAGGCGGGGAACTCCGGGCGACGGTGGGGCTCATCCCGATCTCGAGGTGCAACGCGGACGACTCGCCGACGTCGCCGCAGCCGACGTCGGCGGCCGGCTGGCCCGGGCTCACGTGCCGACCGACGGTGACGAGCGGCGGCAGGGCGTGCCCGTCGTAGACGTGGCGGCCGGCGCGCGGCCCCAGTCCACCCGGATCACTGGCGCTGCCGGCCCGAATCCGCAGATCCCGATCTGGGTGACGGTGCCGCCGGCGATGGCAACCTCGACGACGCCGGGGCCGCAGGCGTTGCCGACCGTCCCGATGTCGACACCCATGTCGAGGGTCCACTCGCCCGGCGGCACGACGAGCGAGGGCTTCCGGAACGCGAAGACGGTGCCGCCGGAGCTCGCCGGCGAGCTGGCGCCGACCGTCGTGGTGGCCGTCGTGGTCGTCGTGCCCTCGGTGGTTGTGGTGCTGCCCGACCGACCGGCGGCCGCAGGCGGACTGGTGGTCGAGCCGGAGGCCGTCCCGGCCTCGGCCGGGGGTGGCGCCGCGCTTGCGAGGACCATGGCGCACGTGCCGGTGCGGAGAGCACACCGGGCGCAGGTGGTGAGCCTGTCCAGCGATCGCGGGAGCTACATTGGTGCACACCAAGGCCAAGAAATTGCGGCCCAGCCCGCTCGCGTCAGTGGCGCGCCCGCCGTGGGGCGCGGCGAGCAGGTCGGCCGGAGGCGACCACCGGGGCACGTCCGGGGCGCCGAGTTCAACGACGTCGGCGGGCGGGCGCCGACACGCATACGAGGGAGTGGGACGTGAGGACGACGAGGAGCGCACTGCTCGCTGTGACGATCGGCGCTTCGCTGGTCGTGATCGGGGCGGCGGTGCCCGCCGCCGCGGCGACCCGGCACGTCGCGGCCGCCCTCAGGGTGATCTCCGCGTCGACGTTCTCGACCGCCGGCGGCGTCTTCCACCTCGTCGGCGAGGTGAAGAACTCCGGCCCGACGCCCCTCGACGCGGTGCGCGTCGACGTGACCTACGAGAACGGCGCCGGGACGGCGCTCGGCAAGGGCGTCGGCCACGCCCTGCTCACCACGGTCAACCCGGGCGAGGGCTCGCCGTTCGAGCTCGTCTCCACCGCCCCGGCGGGAACCACACGGGCGGTGGTGACCGGCGTGAGCTCCCGGCCCGCCGCCGCGCTCGGCAACCAGCGTTTCGTCGCGACCGTGACCGGCACCTCGACCGACAGCTCGGGAGCCACGAACATCGTCGGGACGGTGACGAACCGGAACAAGGTGGCGGACTCCTCGGTGCAGGTGGTGTTCAGCTTCCTCGACTCGGCGGGCCGCGTCGTCGGCGTCGGCACGGCCGACGTGACGACGGGGACGGCCGTGGTCGACCCCGGGCAGAGCGCGGCCTTCGACGAGGTCGTCCCGAGCGGCTTCACCTTCGCCACCTACGACGTCACCACGCAGTCCGCCACGGCGCTGTGGACCCCGCCGAAGGCCTCCGCGGTCACCCTCAGCCTCGCGGCCTCGGCCGTCGAGCGCGGGCGGCGGGCCGAGATCATCGCCTCGGTCGTCCCGCCGGCGGCCGGACGCGTCGTGACCCTCAAGCGTCAGATCGGGAACCGGCTCATCGGTGTCGTCCGCGCGACGACGAACCGCCTCGGCCAGGCCGTGCTCCGGGCGTCGTTCGGCAGTACGGGCCAGGTGGTCGTCCGGGCGACCGTGGCGGCGTCGCCGAGCTTCCGGGCCGGGTTGAGCGCCCCGGTCGTCGAGCTCGTGACCTCGAGCACGCCGTTCGTACTGCCCGCAGGGACGACCCTCGTGCCCGGTGACAGCGGCCCGACGGTCACCTCGCTGCAGAACGCCCTCGGCGCCCTCGGCTACTGGGTCGGCTCGCCGGACGGCTACTTCGGCGACGCCACCGAGCAGGCCGTGTACGCGTTGCAGAAGGCCGCGAACCTCCCGACGAACGGCGCCGTCGGGCCGCAGACCGCCGGGGCCCTCGATAGCGACGTGCTCCCGCACCCGCGCAGCACGTCGGGCTACGTGATCGAGGTCGACCTGCAGGACGACCTCGTGATGTTCGTCAACGACGGCGCCGTCAAGTACGTGCTGAACACCTCGACCGGCGGTGGCTACACCTACACCGAGGACGGCGTGACGAACGTCGCGATCACGCCGACCGGCGTGTTCCAGACCAACCGCGTCGTCGACGGGCTGGTGGTCGACTCGCTCGGGTCGCTGTGGCGGCCCCGCTTCTTCGACGAGGGCTTCGCGATCCACGGCGACAGCTACGTCCCGCCGGTCCCCGTCTCGCACGGCTGCGTCCGGGTGAGCAACGAGGCGATCGACTGGATCTGGGCGAACAACCTCGACCCGGTCGGCACCGAGGTCTGGGTCTACTGATCCCGCCGCCGGCCGGCGGGTGCCGGCTCGCGCGGTCCACCACGGTCGGCTGCAGCTGACTCGCGAGCACGGCGCGCGCCGCTGAGCGCGGAGGCTCCGTCCGACGCGTTTTGGCTGGTCGGGGCCGCTCAAATTTGGCAGGTACCCGGTCGTTGTGCACCTTATGACAACGATTCGGGTGGCCCCTGGCGCGATGGCGCGACTCCCCTGGCACAGACGTGTCAAGTCGAGCGCGCGCGGCCTCGGTCCGCGCGTTCCGCACGCCGGGAGCCCGGCGTGATCGTCCTCCACACGGTCAAGGGCGACGCCTTCGCGATCAACGCGGGCCTCATCGAGCGCGTCGAGGGAGCGGCCGAGACCCACGTGACCCTCGTCAACGGCACGAGCTACCTCGTCCAGGAGCCCCTCGACGAGGTGGTCCGGCTGCACCGTGAGGACCGCGCGATCGTCCAGGCGATGGCGAGCGGCCACCGGCCGATCGGTACCCCGAACGTTGGTCCGCCGGTCGACGGGCCGCTGCCCCTCCGCCTGGTCGAGACCGAGAAGCAAGACGGCGAGCGTGAGCGGCCATGAAGGACAACTGGACTGCGATCGGCATCGGCGGCGCGCTCGGGTGTGTCTTCATCTCGATGTTCATGGACGGCGGGAACCCGGCCGTGCTGATCAAGCCGTCACCGCTCCTGCTCGTGTTCGGCGGCACGTTCTTCGCCGCGACGGCGGGCTACATGAAGAGCGACCTGAAGAGCATCAAGGTCATGATCAAGCTGGCCACCAAGTCGAACGTGGCGGACGCCGACTTCGTGATCCAGGAGATGGCGCGCTTCGCCAGTCTGGCGAAGACGAGCGGCATCCTGGCGCTCGAGAAGGAGGCCAAGAACATCGAGGACCCGTTCCTCCGCAGGGGCCTCGAGCTCGCGGCCGACGGCACGAACTCCGAAGAGATGCGCGAGGTGCTGGAGACGGAGATCTCGAGCACCGAGGCGCGCCACCGCATGGGGGCGAAGATCTTTGCCGACATGGGCGGCTTCGCGCCGACCCTCGGGATCATCGGCACCGTCCTCGGCCTCGTCCACGTCCTCGGGAGCCTCAACGACCCCGGGTCCCTCGGGCCCGCCATCGGGGCGGCCTTCACCGCGACCCTCTGGGGCGTGCTCAGCGCCAACCTCGTCTGGCTGCCGATCTCCAACAAGCTGAAGACCGCCAGCGAGCGGGAGGTCCAGGTCAAGAACATGATGGTCGAGGGCCTGCTCAGCATCCAGTCCGGTGCGACCTCGCGCTCGGTGCGCACGAAGATGGAGTCGTTCCTCGCGGCGAGCAGCCGGCCGGGGGCCGAGAAGAAGGAAGCGGCGGCATGAGCGCCCGGCGTCGCCACAAGGGCCCCGGTCACGCGGAGGCCGAGAACCACGAGCGGTGGCTGCTCACCTACGCCGACATGATCACCCTCCTTTTGGCGCTGTTCATCCTGCTGTTCGCCATGAGCACGATCAGCCAGAAGAAGTTCATCGCCTTCCGGATGGGCCTCACCCAGACGTTCAACCCCTCGGCCGTCTCGACGAAGGGCGGCAGCGGCCTGCTCCAGCAGTCGAGCCTCATCGCGCGCCCGGGCACGAACCCGAGCCCGACGCCGGTGCTCGCCGGGACGTCCGCGCCCACCTCCGCCGAAACCCCCGCCGACAGGACGGCCGCGCTGCTGAAGGTGGCGCTCGCCAAGGCGGGCCTCGCGAAGGACGCCTCGGTGACGGTGAGCGACCAGGGTGCAGTCGTCCAGATCCTGGCCGACCAGGTCTTCTTCCAGTCCGACTCGGCCAGCTTCGACGGCGTCGGCAACCGGGTCATCGACACGATCGCGGGCGTGGTGCAAGCGCAGCCCAACAACCTCGAGGTGGAGGGATTCACCGACAACGTGCCGGTCACCGGTGGCCCGTACACCTCGAACTGGGAGCTGTCGGCGGTCCGGGCCGCGAACGTGGTCAACCGCATGAACACCGCTGACGGCATTCCGATGAGCCGCCTCGCCGCCGTCGGCTACGGCCAGGCCCATCCCCAGGTCCCGAACACCACGGCGGCGAACCGGGCGAAGAACCGCCGCGTCGACGTCGTGGTCCTGAACAGCTGAAAGCCGGAAGAGATGGCCAGGACCCCCAAAGAGCCGATGGCCGCCAAGGCTGCCGAAGGCGACAGCGGCGAGAAGGCGAAGAAGAAGAAGCCGATCAAGCCGATCATCATGGTCCTGGTGCTGCTGCTCGTCGCCCACGTCGTGATGGGCAAGGTCATCAAGCCGCACTACCGTCCCGGGGCCAAGGTCCCCGCCGGGGCGATCGTGGACCTCGGCAGCATCACGACGAACCTGGCCGACGGCCACCTGGCGCAGGTGGCCGTGAGCATGCAGACGACCGTCGCCGCGAGCTCCAAGCAGGTCGACAAGCTGACCCCCGAGCTGATCGGCTCGACCGTCTCCGTCCTCGGCGGCGAGACCTACGCCGAGCTGCTCCCGGCGGCCGGGCGCGCCGCGCTGCGCCGGGACCTCCTCCGGATCTTCCAGCACGAGCTCGGGCCCAACGAGGGCGCCCAGCAGGTGTCGGCGGTCTACTTCACGAGCTTCGTGCTCCAGTAAGGGGCGGCCTCCCGCGCCTGGCGCGTCTCGGCTCGTGGCAGCGTCTCGGTGCGTGACGGCGTCGAAGGTCACCGCCGCCGGCAGCACGAGGCCCGTCACGACGCGCTCGGCGGCGGCGCTCAGCTCCATCGGTCTTATGCCGTTGGCGATGCTCGCCACCACTTGGCCGCCGACCTCGGGCCGGGGGAACAGTTGAGCGTTCCGGCCAGGCGCGACCCATGCCCTTTGGCGTGCCAGACTCGGACGGGTGAGGCGTCGCCGAGTGGATCCTGGCGAGCATCCACCGGACGTTGCGCGAACGGTGATGATCGTGCGTCAGCCCGCCGACCAGCTGGTGGCGATGTCGACGCTCAGCTTCCGCGGCGCCGCGGTGGGTGCCGCGCTCCACGCGATCGACGGCGTCATGTCCAACCCGGCCGGGCTCGCCGCACCCGTGCCCGGTCCCGCCCTGCACGCGCCCGTCCACGCGAGGGCGCACCGCTGAGGCCCACGGGCCCGGCGGCGAGCGCAGCACCGACCAGTACGGGGCCGATGAGGCCGATCAGAAAGGAGCTCGACCCATGCCGTTCGCCAAGGTCGGTGATGCCCGCCTCTTCTACACCGACGAGGGGTCCGGGGACCCGCCACTCCTGCTTGTCCACGGCTGGACGGGTGAGTCGCACGACTGGTGCTTCCAGCTCCCGGCGTTCACCGCCCGCCACCGTGTCGTCGCCTACGACCACCGGGGTCACGGCCGCTCGTCGGTCACCGAGCACGGCTACGACTCCCGCCAGCTCCTCGCGGACATGGTCGGCATGCACGGCCAGCTCGGGCTCGGGCCGGTCGTCGCGATCGGTCACTCGCTCGGCGGCGTGCTGGTGTCGATGCTCGCGGCCGAGCATCCGGACCTCGTCCGGGCCGTCGTCGTGGTGGACCCGCCCTACGGCTTCGACGAGCAGGCCGTCGCGGCCTCGCAGCGGCTCGGTGCCACCCTCCGCCAGCTCGGCTCCGCCGCGCCGATCACGGACCGGCCCGGCCGATCAGGTCCCGCGACCCCAGTGTGGCTCGAGACCTGGCACCGCAGGCGCGTGCTCGGCCTCCCCTCTCACGTCGTGGTCGAGACCTTCTTCGGCATGCACGAGGGCGCCAAGGAGTACGTGGTCCGTCCGGCCGCCGACGAGCACCTCCGCCGCCGTGCCTGTCCCGTCCTGGCGTTCCACGCCGACCCGGGCAAGGCCGACTGGGACGCGTCCACCTTCGCCCACGGCTACAGCGAGGCCATCGGGTGGAAGGGCTCGGGCCACGTCCTGCACCAGGAGCGGCCCACCGAGCTCAACGCCCTCGTGCTCGACTGGGTCGCAGGGCTGCCTCCCGCCGGGGCGCCGTGACGGCGCGCCCGCGACCGGCGCGGCGCTCGCCCACCGGTCGCAGGGCGGGCGGGCTCAGGGCGCGGCGATCGAGGCCGCGAGCGGCAGGTGGGCCGAGGAGTCGCCGACGCTCAGCACGTAGCGGCCCGGGACGGCGGTGAACCCCGACGGCTGCCAGATCGAGAAGGCCGAGGCCGGGACGCTCAGCTGCACGGTCCCGGACTGGCCCGGCCCGAGGGAGGCGCGGCCGAACGCCGCCAGCTGCAGCGGCGGCTCGCCCGCACCCGCCGGGAAGCGGAGGTAGGCCTCGACGATGTCGCTGCCCGCGCTCGCCCCGGTGTTCCGCACCGTGACCGAGGCCACGTAGCCCGAGCGCGTGCGCCTCACGGCGAGGCGCGACAGCGAGAACGTCGTGTACGAGAGGCCGAAACCGAACGGGAAGAGCACCGGTACGTGGTGCGCCTGGTACCAGCGGTAGCCGATGTCGAGGCCGCCGCCCCCCGACGCCGCGAGGTTCACGGTGCTCGCCACGCCGGGCCAGAGCGCGCTGGACGAGGACACCGACGTCGTGCGATCCGAGGTCGGGAAGGTGACCGGGAGCTTGCCACCGGGGTCGACGTCACCGGCGAGCAGCGCGGCGGCCGCGGTCCCGTCGACCTGCCCCGGATACCAGGCCTCGAGCACCGCCCGCACCTGTGCGAGCCAGGGCATGAGGACGGCGCCGCCGGTGTTCAGGACCACGACGGTGTCGGGATTCGCCGCGGCGACCGCCTCGATCAGCTGGTCCTGGGCCCCGCCGAGGTCGAGCGTCGTGTTGTCGGCTCCCTCGGTGCTCTCCGACCCGGCGAACACGATCGCGACCTGGGCCTGGCGTGCGGCCGCGGCGGCCTGCTGGATCATCGGGGTCGTGTCCTGCCAGCCGACCTCGGGGACGTTGCCGTCGTAGTCGAACCAGCGCATCGTCATCCGGTACTGGCGGCCGGCGACGAAGTCGTAGGCGACCTGGTCGAGGGTCGGTCCGTGCGCGCCCGGGTCGTCGAGGAGACGCACGCCGTCGATCGACAGCTGGGTCCCGCCGTGGCAGAGCACGCTCAGGCGGTACAGCCCCGTGACGGGCGCGCTGAGCTGCCCGCTCCAGCTCCGCCAGGTGCCCGTCGGCGGCCGGGTCGTGTGGTACTCGGGATGCTTCGGCGGGGGAGGGGGCACCGGGAGCGGCGGCTGCACATCGCTGCTCGGGATCTCCGCGCCCGGTGGAGCGGTGGGCTCGCCCGGCGCGGCGACGATCCGGGCGCGCGGCCAGCGCTTCTCGAGGGCGCTGAGCGGCGTGACGACCGAGGCCACGGTGACGTGGGAGCTGCCACCTCCCGAGCTGATCGGGTCGGCGTTGGCGTCGGTGCCGATCACGGCGACGGAGGCCGGCGAGGCCCCGAGCGGGAGCAGGGCGCCCGCGTTCTTGAGCAGGACCGCGCTGCGCTCGGCGACCTGCAGGGCAACGCGCTGGTCGCTCGTGGCCTGCACATCGGTCGAGGTCGTGCCGGTCGGGGGCTGCTGGATCAGGCCGAAGCGGAACATCTGGCCGAGCACGCGCCGGGCCGCGTCGTCGATGTTCGCGAGGCTCTGGGCGGACAGCTGGGGATCGCCCTTCGACCAGGGCGAGGGCTTGATCATGTCGAGCCCGGCCTGGAACGCTCCGAGCGCATCGGGCGCGGCGTTGATGTCGTCGCGCACGAAGCCGGCGAGGCCCCAGGAGCGCACGGCGGCGAAGATCGTCGGGTCCTGGCAGGTCTGCGTGCCGTTGATCTGGCCGAAGCCGCACATGAGCGAGGCCGCCTGCGCCTTTTCGACCGCGGCGCGGAAGGGCGCGAGGTACACCTCTTGCAGGGCGCGTTCAGGGACGAGCTGGTTCAAGAAGTCTCGGGTCGTCTCCTGGGTGTAGACACCGAGGTCCTTGGCGTCGGCGAGCGCGCCTGCCGACTGGATGCCCTCGATGTCGGCGACGCCCATCGCCGAGGTCAGCGCGGGGTCCTCGCCGAAGCCCTCGAACACCCGACCTCCCTCGGGGACCCGGGCCAGGTTCAGGTACGGGCCCTGCAGCGCGTCGACGCCCTGCGCGCGGGCCTGGGAGCCGACGGCGGCCCCGTCCTCGTAGGCGAGCGCCGTGTCGAAGGTGGCCGCGAGCCCGATCGGGGCGGGGAACTGGGTGACGCCGGAGTCCTTGTAGGCGAGGCCGGCGGGCCCGTCCTCCATCGTGAACGCCGGGACGCACAGCGAGGGGACGGCGATGGTGCTGTTCTCGTACGCCTTCGTGCTGATGAGCGTGACGACGTCCAGCTTCTCCTGGAGGGTCATCCGGGCCACGACCTCGGCGGCCAGCTGGGCGTCGGACTGGCCCGGGGTGGGGTGGACCCACGGGCACGCCGTCGAGGTGGCCCGCCTGGCGCCGGGCGCCGGTGCCCGGCCGGCCACCGCGCCCGCGGCGGAGCCAGCGGACGCGAAGGCGCCGAGGAGCGAGAGGGCGAGCAGAGCTAGGGGGCGGGAACGCACAGGCCTATTCTGCAGAGTAGACGACGCGCCGGCGCACGCGCGATCCGGTCGCGCGAACGCCGCCCGCGGGCACCCCGATCAGCGGGGGACGAACGGTGCGCCGTGGCCGGGCACGATCCGCACGGGTCCGAGCGCGAGGACCTTCTGCCGTGACCGCCGGAGCTCGTCGGGGTCGCTGGCGAGCGGGTCGTCCTCGGGCCCTTCCTCCGACCACCACAGGTGCGTGCAGGCCACCAGGCCCTCGTCGGTCTCGACGAGGGTGGTGATGTCCTGGGGCGTGTGCCCGGGCGTCGCCATGAGGCGCACCGACGGCGACAGCGCGAAGCCGTCCGCATCCCGGTCGGTCCAGCTGTCGCCTTGGTAGATCGCCCAGTGGTCGTGGGTGCGAGCGCGACCGAAGAGGGCGACGTTGAGCGTGTGGTCGGGGTGGTGATGACTGAGGACGACGTCGGTCACGTCCTCCGGCCGTACCCCGAGCGACACCAGCGGGTCGAGGATCTGCCCACGGTCGGCGACCATGCCCGGGTCGATGACGATCACGACGTCGCCGTCGCGGACGAGGGTGACGGTGCTGGCGACGCGTTCGTCGGCGTAGCCGTTCACGAGGACGTCGAGGCGCGCGGGCATCGGCGCATCTTGGCAGCACGCCGGATCGGCCGGCATCCCGACCGGTGCCGTCGCCCGGCCCTCAGGTGCGGCCGTCGACGGGGAGCGGCCCGGGCGCCTTGACGGTCTTCATCGTCAGCTGGGTGGTCAACTTCGCGACGCCGGGCAGGCCTGCCAGGCGGTTCATGTAGAACTGCTCGTAGGCGGCGACGTCGGCCACGGCGACCCGGATGAGGTAGCCGGGGTCGCCGAACATGCGGTGGCACTCGGTGACCTCGTCCAGCGCCGCCACCTGGCGGTCGAACTCCTCGATCGTGTCCCGGTCGGCGACGGCCATGTCGGCGTGCACCACCGCCAGGAAGCCCCGCCCGACGCGGGAGGGGTCGACGGAGGCGTGGTAGCCGGTGATCACGCCGCTCGCCTCGAGCTGGCGGACCCGGCGCAGGCAGGGGGAGGGGCTGAGGCCGATCCGGCTGGCGAGCTCGGCGTTCGTCATGCGCCCGTCGCGCTGCAGGTGGAACAGGATATCCCGATCGATCTGGTCCATGGCAGAACATGCTACAAAATGGCCGAACGAGGGCGGGAACACCAGGTTCTGCCGGACCAACCTGGTGATAATGACTCCGTGGGTGGGAGAAGGATGCCCTGGCGGGGCGAAGCAGGCCGGCGGCGGGTCGTCCTCAAGGCGTTGACCATCGGCGCCGCGACCGGCGCCTACGGGCTCTCCTTCGGTGCGGTGTCGACCGCGGGCGGCCCACGCTGCTCCAGACGGTCGCGTTGTCCCTCTTGATGTTCACCGGCGCATCGCAGTTCGCGTTCGTCGGTGCCGTGGCCGGGGGCGGGAACCCGCTGACGGCGTCGGCTGCCGCGGTGCTGGTGGGCGGCCGAAACGGCCTCTACGGCCTGCGGCTCGCACCCGTGCTGCGCGCTCGGGGCTCGTGGCGGGCCTTCGCCGCCAACCTGACGATCGACGAGAGCACCGCCATGGCGCTTGGCGCTCGCGACGGCGGCGAGGCGCCGCTCGCCTTCTGGGCGACCGGCGCGGCGGTCTTCGTGCTGTGGAATCTGGCGACGCTGCTCGGGGCGCTCGGCGTACGCGCCATCTCCGATCCGGCGGCGTTCGGTCTCGACGCCGCAGCGCCCGCCGCGTTCGTCGCGCTGGTGGGCCCGCGGCTGCGCTCGGCGGAGGCCTGGGTGCTCGCGCTGGTGGGCGCGGCCGCCGCCCTCTGCGCCGTGCCCTTCACCTCGGCCGGGGTCCCTATCCTGATCGCAGCGGCGATCGCCGTCCTGGCAGGCGGGTCGCGGGGCGAGGTCCGGGAACGGGCGGAACCGCGTGGTGAGGTGGCTCGCGATCATCGCCGGAGCCGGCGGTTGCTACGCGCTCAAGCTGGCGGGCCACTCGGTCCCTTCCCGCGTCCTCGAGAGCCGGCGGGTGCGGCGGGTGGCGGCCCTGCTCCCGATCGTCGTCCTCGTCTCCCTGACCGCCACCCAGACCTTCTCGGAGGGTCACCACCTCGGCGTCGACGCCCGGGCCGGCGGCCTCGCCGCGGCCATCGTCGCCCAGGTGCTGCGCGCGCCGTTCCTCGTCGTCGTGGTGGCCGGGGTCGGAGCGACCGCGCTGCCGCGCCTGCTCGCGTAGGGGCGGCGACGCCACTAGCCTCACGTCGCGCCATCCTTCGTCCGACAGGAGGAGCGGAGTGAAGCGAGCCCTAGCCGCCGCGCTGGTCGCGGTCACCTCTGCCGCCGTCCTCACCGGCGGCACCGTTGCAGCCGGCGGGGCGACGGGAGTCGGGTGGACCGGCTACGGGGCGAAGCTCGCCGCATGGAGCGTCGCCCACCCCGCCGCGACGTCGGACTGCCCGCTCGGCCACTGCTACGGGCCGCGGGTGGACTATGCCGGTCAGACCTACGAGTTCGAGAGCGTGACCACCTCGGCCGGCCGCGTGAACGGCTACACCCAGGCGCTCCGACCGGGCACGACGCTCGCGCAGGCCGAGGTGGAGGCGCTGGCGCTCTTCCCGGACGACACCCAGCCGTCGACCTTGAAGCTCCAGCGGCGCGACACCTACGGCGGCTCCTGCGCCTTCCTCAACGTGTACAGCAAGACCCTGCGTCGCCTGTTCGGCGCGAAGGCGTTCGGCGGCGCGAGCGGGACCGTCGGCATCGAGCTGTCGACGGCGACGGCGAGCGGCAGAAGCGTCTTCCGGCGCGGCGACATCGACCAGGTCCTCGTCTCGCCGATCCCCTGGAACACCGGCGACAGCTGCTGAGGCGCCGGGGCGACCGACGCGCCGGGGGCCCGTCCGGCTCACTCGAACGAGGCGAGCCTGTCGAGCAGGTCGAGCGTCGGTCCGGCGGCGAGGAGAGTACCGGTGGCCCCGCCCACCCGGACCGCCGAGTGGCGAGGGCCGGCGGGAGCCAGGCACGCCGAGCACCCGAGGATCGTCGCTGCGGAGCCGAGCCGGCACCGCCCGTCGACGATCTCGACAGGAAGACGGTGGTTGGGCGGCGGTGGAGCACTGAGGTCGCGGCCTTAGTGGGCGACGGCGGACGAGGTCTGCTCGTTCGCGACCCCGGGCCCGCGCTCGGGGTCGCGAACGACGAAGTCGCGCCGTCGGACGCAGACGAAGGCGAGGATCGCCCCGACCAGGGCCACGGCGCCGCAGATGTCCGCGAGGTCGTTCAAGCTGCCGGAGAAGCCGACGCGGTACGCGTGGAGGAGCACGCTGCGCAGGTCGGCGGGAAGCCCTCTCGACAGCGTCGTGACCTCGCCGGAGGTGACCGCCGCCGCGAGCGCCCCGCCGCCGTGGACGACGATGACCCTGCCCGCAAGGCTGGCGTCGAGCGCCGTCGTGACCCGGTGGGTCATCTGGCTCTGGAAGACGGCGCCGAGCCCTGCGATGCCGGTGGCGATGCCGACCTGGCGGAACGTCGAGTTGATGCCCGACGCCATGCCGCTGCGGCTCGGCGGCACGACGCCGATGGCGGCCGAGGCGAGCGGTGGGTTGACGAGACCGACCCCGATTCCGCCGATGACGAAGCCGGGGAGCAGGTGGCTCCAGCCCGTGCCCGGCATGGTCGTCCCCATCAAGAACAGCGAGGCGGAGACGAGCGCCATGCCGACCCCGAGCAGGGTCCGGATCGGCACCCGAACCGTGAGCCTGCCGGCGATCGGTGCGACGACGAACGCGAGCGTCGTGATCGGCAGGAACCGCAGGCCGGCGGCGAGCGGCCCGTAGCCGAGGTCGTCTTGGATGTAGAGGGTCAGGTAGAGGAAGAGCGCGAACAGCGAGGCCGACAGGGTGAAGGCGACGGCCGAGACGCCGATCACCGCCTGTCGCCGGAAGAGCGACAGGTCGAGCATCGGATCGCTCTGCACGTGCTCGGCCACCAAGAAGGCGGCGAGGAGCACCCCGGAGCCGACGAGCAGCCCGATGATCTCGCCGCTCTCCCAGCCCGCGTCGTTGCCGCGGACGAGGGCGAACACCAGCATGAACAGCGCGGCGGAGAACGTCACGAACCCGATCCAGTCGATCCGGCGCTGGTTCGGCTCGCGCGATTCCTCGACCCGCAGCAACGTCACGACGATGGCGACGACGCCGATCGGCACGTTGACGAAGAAGATCCAGCGCCAGCCGATGCTGCTCGTGATGGCGCCGCCGACGAGCGGCCCGACGGCGACCGCAGCCCCGTTGACGGCTCCGTAGACACCGAACGCGACGCCCCGGTCTCGCCCGTGGAACGCCTGGGCGATGAGCGCGAGCGACGTCGCGAACATGATCGCCCCGCCTACGCCCTGGACCGCGCGGGACAGGTTGAGCATCAAGGAGCTGGTGGAGAGCCCGCAGGTGAGCGAGGCTGCCGAGAAGAGCGCCAGGCCGCCGGCGAACACCCCGCGTCGGCCGAACATGTCCCCCGCGACCCCCGAGGTCAGCAGGAAGGCCGCCAGGGTGAGGGCGTAGGCGTCGACGACCCACTGCAGGTCGCCGAAGCTGGAGTGCAGCGAGCGCTGGATATCGGGCAGCGCGACGTTCACGACCGTGATGTCCAGGATCAGCATGAAGATCGCCACGGACACGGCCGTGAGGGTCCACCACCTGCGATCCATGGACGTCACCGTGCTCCTCGGGCTTAGCCGTCGGGGGTCGTGCGCTCCGGGTCACGGTAGCGCCGCACCTGAACGGCGATCGCCACGCCCGTGGACCGCCGTGAACGGGGTCCGGCCGCGCCCCTCCGCCCCCGCTCGCACGTTGCGCGGGCGCCGGTGCTGGGCGGGCGCGCGCCCGGCCGTCGGGTAGTTGCGAAGAGTGGAATGGATAAGGTAGTAGTTGCGTAAGAGGAAAGCAGTTCGGGATCCAATGGCAAGTCATGGGGGAAGCGGTCGTTGGTGTCGTTGCGAGAGCCGTGCCCCGTGGCAACGTGATTTGTCTGCGCGAAGTGGCGGCCCACCGATCCGGGGGAGCTTGCTCGGGTCCGCGCCCCGGAGCCCGGTTCGTGTCGCCCCCGGTCGAGGAGCTGTCGCCGGACCGCGCGCCCGTCCGCGCGCCAGGCCCTCTCCGGCCGGTGGCTGACGAACACCGAGGCTGGTAGGAAGGACGCGAACGGACAGCCCCGGCCAGGCCGGGGCGCTCCCGCCCGAGGACCGGATGACAGCTGGAGGACCGGGACGCGAGGTCTCCGCACCGACGAGAGGAGTAGGACCATGGCCACGAAGCTTTCCGAGTCCAGGGCGCCAGCCAGGGTGGACGTTCACGCGCTGCTCGACGACGGCCTGCACCTGATCGGCGGCGAGTGGGTGCCTGCCCGCAGCGGCGACACGATCGACGTCATCAACCCGGCCAACCAGGAGCTGCTGCTTCGCGTGCCGCGGGGCGCGGCGGAGGACGTCGACGCCGCGGTCAAGGCCGCCGCGGCGGCGTTCCCGGCGTGGCGGGACACCAGCCCGACGGTGCGCGGACAGCTGCTCGTGCGCTGGGCCGAGCTCTGCAGGGAGCACGACCAGGAGATCGACCTGCTCGAGCGCCAGGAGGTCGGCCGCCCGCACTGGGGGCCGTCGCCGGTACCCGGGATCCTCACCTACGTCGCCGGCATCGCCGACAAGGTGACGGGTCAGACGCTGCCGACGGCCGTGCCGAACATGCTCGGCATGACGCTGCGCGAGCCGTACGGGGTCTGCGGCAGCATCATCCCCTGGAACGTCCCCGGGCCGATCATGACGAGCGACGTGGCCCCGGCGATCGCGGCGGGGAACACCATCGTGGTGAAGCCGGCAGAGGACGCGCCGCTCAGCTGCTTGTACCTGGCGCGCCTCGCCGAGCAGGCGGGGATCCCGCCGGGCGTGATCAACGTCGTGACCGGCTACGGGGGCGAGGCCGGCGCGGCGCTGCCGGTGCACCCGCTCATCCGGCGCATGAGCTTCACGGGCTCGCCCGAGACCGGCAGCCGTGTGATGGAGGCCTGTGCCAAGAACCTGGTGCCGCTGCACGTGGAGCTCGGTGGCAAGTCCCCGCAGGTCGTGCTGCGCGATGCGCCGCTCGACCAGGCGATCCCGACGATCGTGCGCAGCATCACGATGAACACGGGCCAGATCTGTGCCGCCGGATCGCGCGTCGTGGTGGACGAGCACGTCCGCCAGCAGGTCGTGGATGCGCTGGTGAAGGAGTTCGAGAAGATTCGCGTCGGGCCGTGGTACGAGGACGTGGACATGGGGCCGCTCATCAGCGCCAAGCAGGAGGCGCGGGTCCTCGGCTACATCGACATCGGCCGCGAAGAGGGAGCCCAGGTCGTCACGGGGGGCCACAAGCTCTCCGGCGACAAGTTCGCGAACGGCTTCTTCGTCGAACCGACGATCTTCGACCGCGTCGAGCCGGGGATGCGCATCGCCCAGGAGGAGATCTTCGGGCCGGTCCTGTCGGTGCTCGGCTACGAGAGCGAGGAAGAGGCGCTGTCCATCGCCAACGGCACCCGCTACGGTCTCGTCGCCTCGGTCTGGACGAGCGACGTCGGCCGTGCGGTGCGACTGGCGCGCTCGATCGAGGCCGGACAGGTCGCGATCAACACGACCGGCTCGCGCGGGGTCATCGGCGCGCCCTTCGGCGGCTACAAGCACTCCGGCTTCGGCAGGACGATGGGCATGGAGACGATCCTCGAGTACACGCAACTAAAGAGCGTCATCATCAACGGGGCCGTCTAGCGCATTGGACGTCTCGCTGGAGGGGAAGGTCGCGCTCGTCACGGGCGCCGGGCCGAACATCGGCAGCGGCATCGCCCTGGCGCTGTCACGTTACGGCGCCAAGGTCGCCTGCAACGACGCCCGTGAGGACACGGCCGGCGCCTGCGCCCGCCGCATCGAGCGCAACGGGGGGACCGCGATGGTCATCCCAGGCGACGTCACCGACGAGGCGACGGTGAGGGCGTACGTCGCCGAGGTGCTCGAGCGGTGGGGCCGCATCGACATCCTCGTCAACAACGCCGCGCTCCTCGGGGGGCGGGGCCTGCTGGAGGAGAGCCTCGAGAACTTCAACCGGGCGGTGAACGTGGCCGCGGCGGGCACGTTCTTGAACACCAAGCACGTCGCGATCTCGATGATCGAGCGGGAGATCCGCGGGAGCGTCGTCTGCGTCCTGTCCTCGAACGCGTGGCAGGGCGCGCCCGGGGTGATCGCCTACGCCTTCCACAAGGGCGGCCTGGCGAACTTCGTGCGCGCCTCGGCGATGGACCTCGCCCCCTACGGCATCCGGGTGAACAGCTTCTCGCCCACGGCTCCCGAGCCGGACAACCCCGAGCTCCTCGCCGAGTGGGCGGCGACCGGGCGCCCGCGCCGGGACATGGGATCCGACGACCGGCCCCCGTGGTGGCGCCCGATCGGCACCTTCGACGTGCGCCGCAACATCCCGATGGGTGCGGCCTCCACACCGACGGACATCGGCCACTGCGTCGCATGGATGAGCTCGGACTTCGCCCGGCTCATCACCGGCTGCGACTTCGTCATCGACGGCGGGGCGCGCGCGAAGTACTGGGCGTACACGCCGCCGGAGCAGAACGCCGGACCCGTGCCAGTGGTCCCGATCGACGTGACACCGCCCGCATGAGCGCCAAGGTCCGGGCTGCCGTGCAGACGGGGCCGCGCGCGATCGAGGTGCGCGAGTTCGACCGCCCGACGGTCGGGCCCGACGAAGGCCTGCTGCGGATCGAGGCCTGCGGCATCTGCGGCAGCGACGTGGAGCAGTACAAGGGGGCGCTGCGCCGGGAGGGCATGTTCCCGGTCATCCCCGGTCACGAGCCGCTCGGGATCGTCGAGGAGGTCGGCGAGCGCGCCGCGGCGCGCTGGGGCGTCGAGCCCGGCGACCGCGTCGCGCTCGAGATCCTCATCCCGTGCCGCTCCTGCGAGCTCTGCCTCACCGGGCGGTACATGTCGTGCCGCAACCGCGGCGGCAGCTACGGCTACACGCCGGTCTCGCGCGCGCCGAGCCTGTGGGGGGGCCTCGCCGAGTACGTGTACCTGCACCCGAACGCCATCCTCCACAAGGTCCGCAAGGACCTGCCCCGAGAGGTCGCGGTGATGTTCAACCCGCTCGGCGCCGGCGTGCGCTGGGCGTGCGACCTCGGCGCGACCAAGCTCGGAGACACCGTCCTCGTCCTCGGACCGGGCCAGCGGGGGATCGCCGCGGTCATCGCGGCGAAGGCCGTCGGGGCCAGCACGGTGATCGTCACCGGTCTCGCCCGCGACCAGAGGAAGCTCGACCTTGCCCGGGAGTTCGGGGCCGACCACACGATCAACGTCGACGAGCAGGACACCGTCGAGCGCGTGACGGAGATCACCGACGGCGCCATGGCGGACGTGGTGCTGGAGCTCACGCCGATGGCCGCCAAGCCCGTCGTCGACGCGATCGAGGCGGTCGCCCACGGCGGGCGCGTCGTCCTGGCGGGCCTGAAGGGCGGCCGGCCGATGGAGATCGTGACCGACCGGATCATCAACAAGGCCGTCACGATCGTCGGCGCCTACGGGGTGGACGCCCGCTCGTACAGCGAGGCCATCCGCATCATCGAGTCGGAGCGCTTCCCGCTCGCGAAGCTGCATACGCACACCTACGAGCTCGCCGACACGGCGCGCGCCATCGAAACGCTCGCAGGCGAGGTCCCCGGCGAGGAGGCGGTGCACGTGGCCGTCTGTCCGGGAGCCTGAGCCAGCCAAGGGGGGCAGATGCTGATCGACATGCATGCGCACGTCATCCCCGACGAGCTCGCCGCGATCGGGGGATCCGGAGGCGGGCACGCCGGGCCGAGGATCGAGCGCGGGGACGACGACGACACCCGCCTGCTCGTCACCGAGCAGATCCGCTTCAGCGCGGCCAGCGCCTTTTTCTCCGCCGACCGCCGGATCGTCACCATGGACGAGAGTGGCGTCGACGCCGAGGTCGTGTCGCCGATGCCTCCGCTGCTCGACTACGCGCTCACCCCGAGCGATGGCAGGTCGCTGGCGCGTCGCGTGAACGACTTCGTCGCCGGGCTGTGCGCCGCCCACCCCGAGCGCCTGCTCGGGCTGGGCATGATCCCGCTCCAGGACCCGGACCTCGCGGCCGCCGAGCTGTCGGAGGTCGCCGCGACCGGCCTTCGCGGCGTCGAGATCGGCTCGAACATCAACGGCCTCTCCCTCGGCGACGAGCGGTTCCTCAGCTTCTTCCAGGAGGCGGAGCGCCTCGGGATGGCGATCTTCGTTCACGCGCTGAACCCGACGCTGCGCGACCGGCTGCCGGGGCCGGCGGTCGGGTCGTTCGGTTTCGCCGCGGAGATCGCGCTCGCCGCGGCCTCGCTCGTCGCCGGCGGGGTCCCCGAGAAGTGCCCGGGCCTGCGGCTGGCGTTCAGCCACGGAGCGGGCGGCTTCCCGCTGATGCTGACGCGCGCGCAGTACTTCTGGGGACGGACCTGGGACGAGCAGCCGCCCGCCGAGCCGGCGGACGGCGCCAACGGCGACATCGGCCCGTCGCCTACCGAGCTGGCGCGCCGCTTCTACTACGACACGCTCGTGTTCGACCGGCGTGCCCTGCGCTACCTGATCGACATGATCGGTCCGGAGCATCTCCTCATCGGCACCGATTTCCCCGCGATGCCGCGGGAGCAGCCAGCGGGCAAGACGCTGTTGTCGATGGGTCTCGCCCCGGAGGTGGTGGAGGACATCACCTGGAACAACTGCTTCCGCTTCCTCGGCGTCACGCCGCTCGCGGGGACGGCGGGGAAGGGTCGCTGACGATGGGCGGCGCAACCTTCCTCCCCGAGGCCGACCGTGACCGAGTCGCGGCGCTGCTGCGCCGCCAGCTCGAGTACGTCCAGCGCTCCTCGCCCATGTACGCCAGGCTCTTCGCCGAGCACGGGGTCGGGCCGGAGGACTTCGTGGTGGTGGAGGACCTGGGGCGCTTCCCCTTCACGACGAAGCAGATGCTCCGTGACAGCCAGGCCGCGTCGCCGCCGCTCGGCGAGCATGCCGCGGTGCCGATGTCCGAGGTGGTCCGGCTCCACGCCTCGACCGGCACGACCGGGACGCCGAGCTGGGTCGGCGTGACGGCCGCCGACGCCGAGGCGTGGACCGAGGTGGTGGCCGAGGCGATGCGCACCCAGGGACTGACCCGCGACGACGTCGTCGTGCACGGGGCGGGGCTGACGCTCTTCGTTGGCGGCCTGCCGGTACGCGACGCCATCGAGCGCGTCGGCGCGACGATGGTGCCGATCGGCACCGGCGCATCGGAGAAGGCCGTGCAGGCCATGTCGATGCTCGGCGTCACCGCGCTGCACTCGACGCCGTCGTACGCGCGCTACCTCGCGGAGTACATCCGCGACAAGGTCGGCCGCGACCCGAAGGAGTTCGGGCTCAAAAAGATCATCGTCGGCGGCGAGCCGGGCGGTGGCGAGCCGGAGTTCCGACGCCACCTCCACGACGAGTGGGGGGCGACCGTGACCGAAGGCCTCGGCAACGCCGACATGGCACCGATCATCTTCGCGGAGCGACCCGGGACCGCGGGCATGCGTTTCACTGCCGGCGAGCACGTCCTCGTCGAGCTGGTGGACCCCGAGACGGGCGAGACGGTCGTGCCCGACGAGGGGGCCACCGGCGAGCTCGTGTACACGGCGCTCGATCGCGAGTGCTGCCCGCTGGTCCGGTTCCGCACGCGCGACCGTGTCGTCGTCGCGGGCGTGGAACCGGACGGGACGCCGATGATCCGATGCATCGGCCGCACCGACGACATGCTGATCGTCCTCGGCGTGAACGTCTTCCCTTCGGCGCTGCGGGACCTCGTCCAGAGCCTGGGGCCGCGCACCTCCGGCGCGATGCAGGTCGTCCTCGCTGCGCCCGGCCCACGGGTCGAGCCGCCGCTCAGGCTCGAGGTCGAGACCGGCACCGAGCCCGGCGACGCCGACGAGCTGCGCGAACGGATCGAGGCAATGGTGAGGAGCCGCCTGTCGATCTCGGCCCGGGTCACCCTGGTGCCGGCGGGGACCCTCGAGCGCTCCGAGATGAAGTCGCGCCTCACGCGCGTCGAGGGCGGATCGTGAACGGGTCGACGCGCCCCGCGCGGGGGCGCCCTTGCGGGGGAGCGGTACGGGGAGCAGCATCGCAAGTCGCGAGCATTGGAGGGAGAACACGGCCATGGGCACCATGAAGACGAGAGCAGCAGTCATCCGAGCGCCGGGCAAGTGGTGGGAGATCACCGAGCTCGACCTCGACGAGCCGAAGGACCACGAGGTCCTGGTCAAGATGAAGGCGTCCGGCCTGTGCCACTCCGACGAGCACATCCGGGAGGGCGCACCCCACATCCGCTACCCGCTGGTCGGCGGCCACGAGGGCGCGGGCATCGTCGAGGCGGTCGGCAACGGCGTCACCCGGGTGAAGGTCGGCGACCACGTCGTCACCTCCTACATCCCCGTCTGCGGTCACTGCCGTTACTGCTCGACGGGCCACCAGAACCTCTGCGACGCCGGGAAGAACGCGGCGATCGGCTGCCTCGAGGACGGCACCTTCCGCTTCCACGAGCACGGCGAGGACCTCGGCGGCATGTGCGTCCTCGGCACCTTCTCCGAGCGCGCCGTGCTCTCCGAGAACTCCTGCGTGGCGATCGACGGCGACCTCCCCTTCGAGGTGGCTTGTCTCGTCGGCTGCGGCGTGACCACGGGTTGGGCCTCCTCGGTCTACGCGGCGGCCACCCGAGCGGGCGACACGGTCGTGGTGATCGGCATCGGTGGCGTCGGGATCAACGCTGTCCAGGGCGCCCGCTTCGCGGGCGCGAAGAACGTCATCGCGATCGACCTGGTGCCGTTCAAGCTGGAGAAGGCGCTCGAGCTCGGTGCGACCTTCGCCACCTCGGACCCCGAGGAGGCGCGTCAGCACATCGTCGAGGTGACGCGCGGACAGATGGCCGACCACGCGGTCATCACCGTCGGTGTCATGGAGTCCGAGGTCATGAAGCTGGCCGTCAGCCTGATCGGCAAGGCGAGCGACGTCATCGTGACTGCGGTCGGCCGACCGAACGACATGACGATCCAGCTCACGGGCTCGCCGCTCACCGGCTGGCAAAAGCGCATCCAGGGGGCGCTCTTCGGCGGGGCGAATCCGCTCTATGACATCCCGAAGATCCTCGGCCTGTACCGCTCGGGCGACATGAAGCTCGACGAGCTGATCACCCGCCGCTACTCCCTCGACCAGGTCAACGAGGGGTACCAGGATATGCTCGATGGTAAGAACATCCGCGGGGTCATGATCTTCGACGACTGAGCCTGCGACGTCGGCGATAGTGCGAATCCGATCCGACGCCATAGCCGGCGGGAGGCGCACGGGCCGAGCATCCGAGCGACGTCCGCGGGGCCGTCGGGTGGTCGCAGGCCCCCGCCCGGCGGACCGCCCGGCCGCCCGGCCGAGCCCGGAGCACGAGACGAAGATCCGGAACACGCAAAGCGAAGAACGAGCGAGGAGAAGGGAGCGAGGATGCCGAACGCGATCTTGGACCCGACCGGCCAGGCCGGTCGGAGCGAGGCGGGGCTCCGGCTCGCGCCGAGGCGGGCCGACCTGCAAGGTGCCACCGTGGGGCTGCTCGACAACGGAAAGCAGAATGCCGCGCTGTTCCTGAAGGAGATGGGCGATGTCCTGGTCGAGCGCTACGGCGCCTCGAAAGTGCTGATGCGCAAGAAGACAGTCTTCGCGGCGCCGGCCCCGCCGGAGCTGCTGGAGGAGCTCGCCGGCGAGTGCGATGTCGTGATCACCGGCGTCGGCGACTGCGGCTCGTGCAGCGCCTCGGCGGTCGCCGATGGCGTGGCATTCGAGCGCCGGGCGATCCCGGCAGCGGTCGTCTGCAGCGACGCTTTCCAGGCGAGCGCCGACGCCATGGCGGCGATGCACGGGGCGCCGGGCTACCGGTACGTGACGACGGCCCACCCCGTCGCAGGGCTCTCGCCGGAGCAGGTTCGCGAGCGTGCCGAGCGGGCGGCGGCCGAGGTGGTGTCCCTTCTCCTCGCCCGCGCCGAGCGCGGCGCGGCCTGAGCTGGTGACGGGGGAGGGGACGGCCGAGGAGGGGCAGCTCGACCCCGACGCCGCGCAGGCGGCGATCGAGTACTGCTACGCGCAGGGCTGGTCGGACGGCCTGCCGTTGGTACCTGCGACGCGGCCGCTCGTCGACCGGTTCTTGGCGCAGACCGATCGTGACCCTGACGAGGTGATCGGGCGCATGGACCACCTGGGCCGAGTCTGCACGGTCGAGCTGGCCGCGATCAACGCGGCGATGGCGGGCTGCTTGCCGGAGTACTTCCCGGTGGTGCTGGCCGCATGGGACGCCCTGCTGCGCGACCGGGCCGCCAAGGGCGGCGCCTGGCAGAGCACGAGCGGCCCCGCCCCGCTCATCGTCGTCAACGGGCCGATCCGTCACGAGCTCGGCTTCAACAGCGCCGGCGGGGCGCTCGGCCCTGGCTTTCGCCCGAACGCCACGGTGGCGCGCTCGATCGGTCTCATCATCCGCAACGCCTTCGGGCTGGAGCCGCACGTGCTCGACCAGGCGACGCAGGGGATCCCCGGACGCTGGTCGATCTGCGTCGGCGAGAACGAGGAGGAGAGCCCCTGGGAGCCCCTGGCGGTCGAAAAGGGCCTCCCGCCGGGAACGGACGCCGTGTCGGCGACCCTCACCCGCACCTTCGAGTTCGTCGACAATCGCCACACCCAGGATCCCGAGCAGATCCTGTGGGACTTCGCCGACACGATCTCGCGCATCGGGCCGCTCATCTTCCGCGACCAGTCCTGCGGGGTCATGTTCGGCGTCGAGCACGCCCAGCTGCTGGCCAAGGCCGGGCTCTCCAAAGCGGACGTGAAGGCCTGGTTCGTGGAGCACTGTGCCCGCACCGAGGCCGATCTGCGCCGGGCCGGGAAGGACGGCGTCAGCGACAGCGGGCCGGGCGTCCGCTCGGCGAGCCCGGAAGAACGCGTGGGCGGGGACGTGCTCACCCACGTCATCCCGACGCCCGACCACGTGCCGATCATCGTCGCGGGTGCACGCAACGCCGCCATGTCGATGGTCTTCCGTGTCTTCGGGCTCTGGTCGAACACCTCCTGCGCCATCGAGCGCCGGCGCGACGGCCAGCCCGGCGCCGCGGACCGCCCCGCACCGGGCCCGGTGGCGAAGCGTCCCGAGCCGGCAGCACAGGGAGGATGAGCATGGTCGACCAGGCCGGTCTCCAGTCGATCCGGACGGCGCTCGAAGCGGACGGCTACGCGATCGACGTGCAGGAGGAGGCGGAGCGCGTCGGCGTGGTCATCTCGGCCACGCCCGAGGCGTGCCCCGAATGCCTCGTGCCCCCCGAGCTGATGCGCTCGATCCTCGAGCAGGCGCTGAAGGTCCCCGCAGGCGAGATCGATCTCACCTACCCCGAGGGCGAGGACGCCCACGGCGGGGCCGCCGGCGACGGCGCTCCGTGACCGACGAGGCGAGCTCCGCTCCGCCGCCGGGGTTCCCCGGAGGGCCCCCGCAGACCGAGTGGATGGCGGGGAGGACCGCCATCGTGACCGGTGGCGGAGGCCACCGAGCACCGGGGGGCAGCGTCGGCTACGCCATCAGCCGCCTGCTCGCGCAGCACGGGGCGCGCGTCGCCGTGGTGGACCGGGACCCCGACGCCGCCGAGCTGACCATCGCCGAGATCCGCGACGCCGGCGGGGAGGCGTTCGCGGTCATCGCCGACGTGACCGACGACGAGGCCTGCGCCAGGGTCGTGCGGGAGGCCGTCGAACGCTTCGGCAGCCTCGACACCTTGGTCAACTGCGTGGCCTCGTGGAGCGCCGGCACCCTCTTCGACTCCTCGCCGGAGCGCTTCGACGAGCTGGTCGAGGCGAACGTGAAGTCCGCCTGGATGGTGAGCCGCCATGCCGTCGCGGCGATGGGGCCGGGCGGTGCGGTCGTGAACATCTCCTCGGTCGCGGCGCAGCGGCCCGGCACCCTCTATGGGCTCGCCAAGGCCTCCATGGAGGCCATGACGCGGGGGGCGGCCAGCCTGCTCGGGCCGCGCCACATCCGCGTGAACTGCGTCCAGATCGGCCAGATCTGGACGGCCGCCGTCGCGGGCAACCTCCCGGCGGAGGCGCGCGAGCAGCGCCGGCTGGGCGTGGCGCTGCAGACCGAGGGCACCTGCTGGGACCCGGCCTACGCGGTGCTGTTCCTGGCGAGCGCGCACGCCGGATGGATCTCGGGCCAGGTCCTCACCGTGGACGGCGGCGGTCCGTACCGACCAAGCCCGCCACCGGCGGCGCCGGCGGCCGAACGAGCAGGAGCGACGGCACGATGACGACGACGCGCGTGGCGCTGATCACGGGGTGCGGCAAGCGGGACGGCGTCGGCCAGGCGACGGCCCGGCTGCTCGCCTCCTCCGGAATCGCCGTCGTCGTGACCGACAGGCTGCCCGCGGGCGTGCCGAACCGTCGCCAGGAGGTGATCGGCGCGACCGACCAGGGGTCCTGGCACGGCCTCGAGACCCTGGTGGAGGAGATCGCATCGGAGGGCGGCACGGCCTCCTACACGACCGGTGACATCGGCCTCGAGGCCGACGCCTCGCGCATGGTCGCCGAGGCGGCCGATCGCCACGGGCGGCTCGACATCCTGGTGAACAACGCCGCCGCGCCCCAGGGCCTCGATCGGCGCGACATCGAGGAGGTGCCGGTCGAGGTCTGGGACGAGGTGATCCGGATCAACCTCCGCGGCACGTACTTGATGTCGCGAGCCGCCGTGCCGCACATGCGACGCCAGCGGTGGGGCCGGATCGTGAGCATCTCCTCCATGGCCGGCGTCATCGCGGCCCCGTTCTCCACCGCCTACGCAGCCTCGAAGGCGGGCATCATCGGCTTCACGAGGGCGTTGTCGCTGGACGTTGCCAAATGGGGCATCACCGTGAACGCCGTCTGCCCCGGGGGCATCGGGACGAGCCGGGCGATCCTCAGTGAGGACCCGGATCTCGACGTGGAGGCGGAGCTCGAGCGACGTGGCGATCGGATCCCGGTCGGGCGCTTCGGACGCCCGGAGGACATGGCCGGGGCCGTCGCCTACCTCGCGAGCGAGCAAAGTGCCTACATGACGGGCCAAATCATGGTGCTCGACGGCGGGGGGCCGACGGCGTTCCCGCTGCCTCGACCGAAGGACTGACACGGGTCCGGACGCGATTCGGGATCCACGACCGTGCGCGTATGTCGGCAGTCAGAACGCTGTGCGCACAGCGGGGCGCCTTGCGGAAAGGGGTCCGCTTGGCTACCGTGCGATGGGTTGGTAGGGGGTGTGCGGTGCGGTTCCACCGGCAGTCGTCGGGGCGGCCGTCCGCACTGAGAGGGGGGATTGTCTAGTGAGACAACGATTTCGGTCCGTCAGGTTTGTCCTCGCAGCCGTATCGTCCGTGCTGCTCGTCGTCGGGCTGGGCGTCGGAACGGGTGTCGGCGCGAGCGCGTCGAGCGCGCATTCGCGCTCGACCGCCAGCGCGCAGCACGCGGGTGGATCGCTCACCGTGCTGGAGGGCTCCGGCTACGCCGGCGCGTGGCCGGCCGGTCTCGACCCGTCCTCGAACATCGACGGCGCGGCCGACCAGAGCTACATGTCCGCCATCTTCGGCCAGCTCTTCGAGCTCGGCACCGGCGGCAAGATCATCGACGACCTGGCGACGGGCTACTCGTTCGGCCAGGGCGGCAAGCTGGTCCTCATCAACCTGCGCCAGGGTGTGAAGTTCTCCGACGGCACGCCGTTCAACGGCGCGGCGGTCCTCTTCAACTTCAAGCGGGACCTTGAGTCCTCGTGCTCGTGCAAGCCGACGTGGCCGATCCAGATGGTCAACGGCGTCCCGAACGTCCAGCAGACGGGCCCGTACCAGGTGGCGATCCACCTCTCCACGGTCTTCGCGCCGATCATCTCGTCGTTCATCGACGCCAACGTCAACTGGATCGCCTCGCCTACCGCGATCCAGAAGATGACCCCGACGGCGTTCGCGCAGGCTCCGGTCGGCGCGGGGCCGTTCACCGTCGAGAGCGACTCGCTCAGCTCGGTCCTCGTCCTGAAGAAGAACCCGAACTACTGGCAGGCGGGCCACCCGTACCTCGACACGCTGACCTTTAAGGCGGTCGGTAGCGACGAGGCGGCGCTCGAGGCGATGCAGGCCGGCGAGGGCCAGGTGTACGAGGGCATGTCGACCCCCTCGCTCATCCAGGAGGCGAAGTCGAAGTTCCAGGTGGTGTCGTCCGGCTCGACCTCGCCGTACGACCTCCAGCTGAACACGGCGATCGCACCGTTCAACAACATCCGGGCCCGTGAGGCGATCTACTACGCGACGAACGCGGCCCAGATCGACAAGAGCATCTTCGGCGGGCAGTTCCCGCTGACGGAGTCCTTCGAGGGCCCGGCGGGCCTCTTCTACGAGGCGACGGTCCCTGGCTACCGCCAGTACGACCTCGCCAAGGCGAAGCAGCTCGTGAAGTCGATCGGCGGACTGAAAGTCAACCTCGGCACGATCGACGTGCTCGTCGCCAAGGAGACGACCGAGGCGCTGCAGACCGAGTGGAAGGCCGCGGGGATCCACACGACGCTCGCCTCCTACGACCTCGCCGCGCTGATCTCGGCGTTCGTCGGGAAGAAGTGGCAGGCGATGGTGCAGACGGCAGGGTCGTACGACCCGGCGGCCGGCGTCGGCGTCGGCTTCCGCTTCAGCTCCACCTCGCCGTTCAGCGGCGTCCACGACCCGCACCTCGACGCCCTGCTGAACGCGGCGGCGTCGACGCTGAACCCGCGGGTCCGCAAGGCGGACTACGCGGCCGCGGCCGAGTACATCAGCCAGAAGGCGTACGGACCCTTCTACTTCGCCTTCGCCGGGGCCAACGTCTCGACGAAGGGCGTGCAAGGCCCGGGCATCAGCACGGCGCTGCCGGCAGTCGTCGTCAACCCGAACATCCCGTGGGAGGACGTGTCGGCTAGCTAGTCGAGCGACCGTCGAGCAGCTCTGACGGTATTGGGACGTGGGTCCCACGGCTACACAGTGGAAGCAGTGGGGGGACGCAGGGTGGCTCGCCGCCCTGCGTCCCCCTGCGTACGGAGCGTTGCGACCGAGGGGGTGTGACCTCCCGTCCGATGCGGACGGGGCGCCAACTCGGCCTGCGGCGCCAGGCTGGAGAAGGACGCAATGAGCACCTCCATCCTCGAGCCGGTGGGCGTCGGGGCCCTCGGCCCAGGCGATCGGGCGACGGCGATGGCGAGGACCATCCTCCGATCGCCGAGCCTGCGGCTCATCGGGCGGCGGCTCCTCACGGCGATCCCGGTGCTGTTCGGGGTCACGCTCCTCGCGTTCATCGTCATGAACCTGCTCCCCGGCGATGCCGCGCGCGAGCTGAGCGGCATCAACGCGACGCCGGCGGAGGTCCACGCCCTGACGATCAAGCTGCACCTGAACTATCCGTTCTGGGTGCGCTACGGCGACTGGCTGGGGGGCGCGTTGCAGCTCCACTTCGGGACGTCGCTCACGAGCGGCGTGTCGGTGACCTCGATCCTCGCCCAGCGGCTGCCGGTCACCTTCGAGCTGGTCGGCTACGGCTTCGTCATCTCGCTGGTGCTCGCCGTGCCTCCTGCGGTGCTCGCCGCGCGGCGGCCGAACGGCCTGTTCGACCGCATCCACCTCGCCGTCAGCCTGACCGGGCTCTCGATCGCTCCCTACGTGCTCGCGCTGCTGCTCGTGATCGTCTTCGCCGTGCACCTCGGCTGGTTCCCGGCGATCGGCTTCGTCTCGGTGAGTCAGAGCGTCGGCGGCAACCTGAGATCGCTCACGCTGCCGGCGTTCTCGCTCGGCTTCGGGCTCGCCTGCTTCTACACGCGCTTGTTGCGCGCCGACATCGTCGAGCAGATGCAGAGCCAGGACTACGTCGTGACGGCGCAGGCCAAGGGGCTCAGGCCGTCGCGGATCCTGGTGCGCCACGCCCTGCGCAACTCGCTGTTCGGCTTCCTCACCGTGGTCGGGGTCAACCTGGGAAGCCTCATCGGCGTCACCGTCATCACCGAGCAGATCTTCTCGTTGCCGGGCATCGGCTACGAGCTGCTGCAGGCGATCGACAACCGGGACGTCCCGGTCGTGCTCGCCACCGTGGTCGTCTTCGCCGTGATCGTCATCGCCGCGAACCTGCTCACCGACCTGCTCTACGCCGTCTTGGACCCGAGGATCCGCTATGGCCGCTCAGCTGCCTGACGTCGCCCTGTCGACGCCGGTCGCCGACACCCCGCTCAGCGCCGTCCCCGAGTCCGGTCGGCGCGGACGGGGGGCGCTGCACTCGCTCGACATCTGGATCCCGGCGGGCTTCCTGATCCTGATGATCGCGGCCTGCTACCTCTGGCCGCTCGTGTACCACATGCCGCCACCGGTTGGCGGGAGCATCCTCGCCGCCAATCTGCCGCCGCTCTCGCCGGGCCACATCTTCGGCACCGACCCGGTCGGCAACGACATCCTGTCCCGGATCTTCTACGGCGGACGCGTCTCGTTCGAGGTCGGCATCTCGACCACGCTCATCGGGCTCGTGATCGGTGGCCTGCTCGGAACCGTCGCCGGGTACCGCGGCGGTGCGACGGACGCGGTGATCTCACGCGTCCTCGACGTGCTCATCGCCTTCCCGTCCCTGGTGCTCGCCCTCGCGATCGCCGAGGCGCTCGGCCCGAGCGAGCTCCACACCATCTGGGCGCTCTCCTTCTACAGCATCCCGCTCTTCGGCCGCCTCGCCCGCGCGGCCACGCTGCCGCTCGGGGAGCAGACGTTCATGCTGGCGGCACGGGTGTCGGGCACCAAGGCGCGCCGCGTCCTGATGCGCCACGTCGTGCCGAACATCCTCCCCCAGCTGATGACCTTCGCCCTGCTCGGCGTGGGCGTCGCCATCATCTTGGAGGGGGCGCTCAGCTTCCTCGGCCTCGGCGTCCCCGCACCCGGGCCGAGCTGGGGCAACATGATCGCCCTCGGCTTCCAGACGATGACGTCCCAGCCGGACCTGGTGCTCATCCCGAGCGCCTTCTTGTGCGCCACCGTCATCGCCATCAACGTGCTCGGCGACGCGCTGCGCGCCCGCGGGGCCACGCGGTGAGCGCGGCTGAAGGCGCGGCCGTCACCGACGGCACGACGGTGGCACGGGCCGCCGCGCCCGGCACCGGTGCCGGCACCTCGGCCACGCCGGTGGCCCGGGGCGGGCCGGCGGCGCCGTTGCTCGAGATCGCCGACCTCCATGTCCACTTCCGCCAGCGGGGCCAGGACGTCGCCGCCGTGAACGGGCTCAGCTACGCGACCGAGGCGGGACGGACGCTCGCCATCATCGGCGAGTCGGGCTCGGGCAAGACGGTCAGCTCGCGGGCCATCGTCGGCCTGCTGCCGCCGAGCGCCAAGGTGACGGGCTCCATCCGCTTCCTCGGCGAGGAGCTCATCGGTCTCCCCGAGCCGCAGATGCGCCGGCACCGCGGACCCGACATCGCGATGGTCTTCCAGGACCCGGCGCGCTCGCTCCACCCGACGATGCGAATCGGCCAGCAGATCGTCGAGGCGATCCGCGCCCATCTCCCCCTCGACCGCAAGGCGGCGCGCGAGCGCGCCGTGGAGCTGCTCCGCCTCGTGCGCCTCCCCGCCGCGGAGCGACGCTACGAGGAGTACCCGCACCAGCTCTCCGGCGGCATGCGCCAGCGCGTGATGATCGCCATCGCGCTGGCCTGCAAGCCCAAGCTGCTCATCGCGGACGAGGCCACGACCGCGCTCGACGTGACCACCCAGGCGCAGGTCATGGAGCTCCTCCTCGACCTGCAGCAGCAGCTCGGCATGGCGCTCGTGATGATCAGCCACGACATGGGCCTCGCCGCCACCTACGCCGACGAGGTCATCGTCATGTACGCGGGGCGCGCCGTCGAGCGCGCCACGACCGCGGAGCTGTTCAGCCACGTCCGGATGCCTTACACGAAGGCGCTGCTCGAGGCCGTCCCGCGCATAGACCGGCCGGCGCACGCCCGGTTGCCGGTCGTCGAGGGACGGCCACCGGACCTCTCGGCGCTCCCGCCCGGCTGCGCGTTCGCGCCGCGCTGCCCCGGGGCGCAGGACGACTGCCGGGAGTCGAGGCCGCCCCTCGAGGAGCATGAGCCGGGCCATCTGTGGGCGTGCTGGCACCCGTGCATGGGGGGTCGCCAGCCATGACGACCGTCGCGACGGGACCGGGCACCGACGCCCGGGCGCAGTGGCCCGACCCCGGTTCGGTCCTGCTCGACGCGCACCACCTCGTGCAGGAGTTCGTCGTCCGCGACCACGGGGGCGTGAAGGGTGGCGTCGTCCAGGCGGTCTCCGACGTCTCCTTCGAGGTCCGCGCCGGCGAGACGCTCGGGGTCGTCGGCGAGACGGGCTCGGGCAAGTCGACGCTCGCCCGTTCCGTCCTGCAGGCGCCGCGCCCGAAGTCCGGCGAGGTCTACCTGCAGGGCGTGGACCTCGTGAAGCTGCACGGTCGCGAGCTGCTCGAGACGCGGCGGCACATGCAGATGGTGTTCCAGGACCCCTTCGGGTCGCTCGACCCGAAGTGGAAGGTGGCCGAGATCGTCGAGGAGCCGCTCGTCGCCTACGGCGCGGGCGACCGGGCCGCTCGCCGCAAGCGCGTCGGCGAGCTGCTCGACCTCGTCGGCCTCGATCCCGCCCGCTACGGCGCCCGGCGCCCCCGGCAGCTCTCCGGCGGCCAGTGCCAGCGCGTGGCCATCGCCCGGGCGCTCGCCCTCAACCCGGCGCTGATCATCTGCGACGAGGCCGTCTCCTCCCTCGACGTGCTCGTCCAGGCGCAGGTGCTGAACCTGTTCGAGCAGCTGCGCGACGAGTTCGCGCTCTCCTACCTGTTCATCGCCCACGACCTCGCGCTCGTGAAGCAGGTCAGCGACCGCGTCGCGGTGATGTACCTCGGCAAGCTGTGCGAGGTCGGCCCGGCGCAGTCGATCTACCTGGAGCCGTTCCACCCGTACACGCTGGCGCTTCTCGACTCGATCCCGAGCCCGGACCCGTCGAAGGCGCGTGCGCGCGGCCACCACACCATCAGCGGCGAGCCGCCGTCGCCGATCGACCCGCCGAGCGGCTGCCGCTTCCGGACGCGCTGCCCGAGGGCGCAGGAGCGGTGCGCCCTTGAGGAGCCCGAGATGCGCACGCTTGGGCACGACCACGCCGTCGCCTGCCACTTCCCGCTGCCGCGGCGCGTGGCCGGCGGGGAGGCGACGGATCCGACAACGGCTGCCCCGGCCGCGGGCAGCGCCTGAGCGGCGCGGCCGGGCGCCGCGACGTGCCGCGCGACCGAGCACCGGCAGCGAGGGAAGGGAGAGCAGCGTGAAGCTACGGGTGCTGATGGAGCCGCGCCACGGCGCGACCTACGACCAGATCCTGGCGCTGGCGCGCACGACCGAGGAGGCGGGCTTCGACGCCTTCTTCCGCTCGGACCACTACCTCGGGGTCGACGCCGACGACCTGTCGTACCTGCCGACGGACTCGTGGACGACGCTCGCGGGCCTGGCGCGCGAGACGAGCCGGGTCCGCCTCGGCACGCTCATGACCGCCTCCACCTTCCGCCTGCCGGGCCAGCTCGCCGTGAGCGTGGCGACCGTCGACGCGATGAGCGGCGGGCGGGTCGAGCTCGGGATCGGCGCCGCCTGGTACGAGCGCGAGCACCAGTACTTCGGCATCCCGTTCCCGCCCCTCGGCGAGCGCTTCGACCGCTTGGAGGAGCAGCTCGCCATCGTCACCGGGCTGTGGACGACGCCCCCGGGCGGGCGTTTCAGCTTCGAGGGAACGCACTACCGCCTCGACCAGTGCGCCAACTTCCCCCGGGCCGCGCAGCGGCCCCGGCCGCGCATCGTCATCGGCGGCGCGGGCCCGAAGCGGACCCCGAGCCTCGCGGCGCGTTTCGCCGACGAGTTCAACAGCGGGTTCACCGAGGGCATCGAGGAGCGTTTCGCGAACTTCCGGCGCGTCTGCGCGGAGGTCGGGCGCGACCCGGGCACGGTCGAGCTCTCGACGACCCTACCGGTCTGCTGCGGCGCGACGCCCGCGGAGACCGAGCGCCGGGCCGAGGCGCTCGGTGCGGCCGGGGCGAGGATGCTGCGGATGGGCGTCGTCGGCAGCCCGGGCGACGTGACGCGTCGCATCGCCGAGCTCGCGGGGCTCGGCGTCGACACCTGCTACTTCCACCTCTACGACGTGGACGGCCTCGACCACGTGCGCCTCCTCGGGAGCGACGTCCTCCCGCACTTCACCTGAGGCAGCCGCCGGCGGCGCGCGCCGGAGCAGTGCAGCGAAGCAGGAAGCAGCGCAGCGAACGACAAGGAGCAGGGGCATGGACAAGGTTGTGGGCTCGCCGGCGGAGGCGGTCGCAGACGTGGTCGACGGCTCGAGCGTGGCCATCGCCGGCTTCGGGGTGTCGCACCGGTTCCCGTCGAGCCTCATCGTGGCGCTCCGCGACAAGGGGTCGCGTGACCTCTGCGTCATCTGCAACGGCCTCGGCCAGCCGGGGCACCCGACGGCGCACATCCTGGCCGAGAACCACCAGCTGAGTCGGTTGATCGCGTCATTCTCGGCACGGCCCGGCGTGCAGTCCGAGGCGGAGAAGCAGATCGCGGCCGGCGAGCTCGAGGTCGAGCTCGTTCCCCAGGGCACCCTCGTCGAGCGCATGCGCGCCGGCGGCGCCGGGATCCCCGCCTTCTACACGCCGACCGGGGTCGGCACCGACATCGCGAGGGGCAAGGAGGTCCGGGAGTTCGGCGGGCGGCCGCACGTCCTCGAAGAGGCGATCCGGGTCGACTTCGCCTTCCTGCGCGCGGCGCGCGCCGACCGGCTGGGCAACCTGCAGTTCCGAGGCGGCTCGAGGAACTTCAACGTCAGCTTCGCGAAGGCGGCGCGCGTCGCCATCGCCGAGGTCGACGAGATCGTCGAGGTGGGGGAGATCCCGCCCGAGCACGTCGACCTGCCGGGCGTCTTCGTGTCTCGCGTCGTGAAGAGCACCGTGCACATGGACGTGCAGAACCTGCCGATGCGCCACAGCCGTGCCGCCGACAGCGCCCGGAGCTACCTCGACAAGCCGGCGCTGACGAGGGAGCAGATCGCGCACCGCACGGCGCTGCTCCTCGAAGACGGCGGCTACGTGAACCTCGGCGCGGGGATGCCGACGCTCGTCGCGAAGTTCCTCGGCGGGCGCGACGTCGTGCTGCACAGCGAGAACGGGATCCTCGGCTACGGCGAGATCGTCGAGGGTCCCGACTTCGACCCCGACCTCCACGACGCCGGCGGCTGGTTCGTCACGGTGAAGCCCGGGGCGTCGTTCTTCGAGAGCGTCACGTCGTTCGAGATCGCCCGCTCGGGCCGCCTCGCGGCGGTCGTGCTCGGCGGCTACCAGGTGTCCGAGCGCGGCGACCTGGCGAACTGGGCGACGCCTGAGATGATGGGCGGCGGCATCGGCGGGGCGATGGACCTCGCCGTCGGGGCCCGCCAGCTCATCGTCACGATGGAGCACACGGACTCGAAGGGCCGGCCGAAGCTCGTGCGGGAGTGCAGCTACCCGCTGACGGCGCCGGAGCGGGTCGACACGGTCGTGACCGACCTCGCCCTGCTCCAGCGCGCGGAAGGGCGCTTCCACCTGCTGGAGGTGGCGCGGGGCTTCACCGTCGACGAGGTGCTCGGCCTCACCGCAATGCAGGTCGACGTCGACGGACCGGTCGGCACGCTGCAGGACTCGATCGACGCGGCCGGATGAGCGCGCCAGCCCCGCGACCGGGATCCGAGACGCGCTTCGCCGACAACCCGATGCTGTCGGGGTTCGGCCACCCGGTGCGCATGGAAGGCGACATCTACGACCTCGAGGTGGCCCAGGGAAGGGTGCCCGAGGAGCTCGACGGCACGTTCTTTCGTGTCCAGCTCGACCCGCAGTGGCCGGCCCGCGACGGCAACGACATGCCGTTCAACGCCGACGGCATGATCACGAGCTTCCGCTTCGAGGACGGCCACGTCGACTTCAAGTCGCGCTACGTGCGCACGCCCCGCTTCCTCGCCGAGCGGGCGGCGCGCAAGGCGCTCTTCGGCGCCTACCGCAACCCCTTCACCGACGACCCGAGTGTCGCCGGCATGGTGCGCGGGCTCGCCAACACGAACGTGTACTGGCACGGCGGCCGGCTGCTCGCCTCGAAGGAGGACAGTCCGCCGATCGAGCTCGACCCCGACACCCTCGAGACGATCGGCCAGTTCGACTGGGACGGCGCCCTCACGAGCTGCACGGCCACCGCCCACCCGAAGATCGACCCGAGGACCGGGGAGCTGGTGTTCTTCGGCTTCGCCGCCAAGGGCGAGGCGACGCCGGATATCGCCTACTACGAGGCGGACCGCCTCGGCAGGGTCGTCCACGAGGCGTGGTTCGAGGCTCCCTACGCCTCGATGGTCCACGACTTCGCCGTGACCGAGCACTTCGTGGTCTTCCCGATCATCCCGCTCACGAGCGACCTCGAGCGGCTGAAAGCGGGTGGCTCGCACTACGTCTGGGACGGCTCGCGCGACGTCTACCTCGGCGTGCTGCCGCGGCGGGGGTCGGCGGCCGACCTCAGGTGGTTCCGGGGTGCGAACCGCTTCGCGAGCCACGTCATGAACGCCTTCGACGACGGGCGCCACATCTACGTCGACACGCCGGTCGGCGAGTCGAGCGCGTTCCCCTTCTTCCCCGACCTCTCCGGTGCCCCCTTCGACCCGCGCCGCGCGGCCGCCTACCTCTCCCGCTGGACGATCGACACCGAGTCGGGCACGGAGGAGTTCAAGGAGGCGCAGCTGACCGATCATCCGGGCGAGCTGCCGCGCATCGACGACCGCTTCGCGACGCGCGAGTACCGCTTCGGCATGATGGCGCTGAGCGAGCTACCGGGAGCGCCCGACGTCGGGCCGCCGACGGGTGGCTACCGCTTCGTCGGCGTGGTCGATCCGCGCTCGGGCGAGGTCGTCGCCTACCGGCCAGGCGAGGGCGCGCTGCCCCAAGAGCCGCAGTTCGTGCCGAGGAGCGCCGGGGCGCCAGAGGGCGACGGCTACGTGCTCGTCGTCGTCGGGCGCCCGGCGGAGATGCGCAGCGATCTCGTCGTGCTCGACGCGGGCGACGTGGCGGCCGGGCCGGTCGCGACGATCTCGCTGCCGATCCGGCTGAGGTTCGGCCTGCACGGCAACTGGGTGACGCGCGAGCAGCTGGCCGCGCGCCGCAGCCGAGGACGAGGAGGAGACGGGTGAGGGGGGAGCGCGAGAACGCGGCGGGGCTCGAGCGGCGGCTGGAGGAGCTCGGCCAGCGCGTCGGCATCTTGGAGGACACGCTGGCCGTGCAGCAGCTGCAGCACGTCTACGGCTACTACCTCGACAAGTGCCTCTACGACGAGGTGGTCGACCTGTTCGCCGACGACAGCCGGGTGATCTTCATCGGCGGCGTCTACCACGGGCGCGCCGGAGCGGCCCGGCTGTACGCGGGCAGGTTCCGGGAGCGGTTCGCGGAGGGGAAGAACGGGCCCTCCTTCGGCCGGCTGCTCGACCACCCGATGCTGCAACCCGTCGTTCACGTGGCGGCCGACCGCAGCGTGGCCCACGGCCGCTTCCGCACGCTGATGCAGGCCGGCATCCACCACAGCGTCGGCGAGCCCCGCCAGTGGTGGGAGGGCGGCATCTACGAGAACACCTACGTGCGCGAGGGCGGCGTGTGGAAGATCGGCGTCCTCAACTACCGGGCGTTCTGGCACGGCACCTTCGAGAAGGGCTGGGCGTTCACGCCGCCGAACTACGTGCCGAACTCCAGCGTCACCTACCCCGAGGATCGCTTCGGCCCCGACGAGCTGCTGGAGGGCGCTCCGGAGCTGTGGCCGAACACCGAGGTGGTGCCGTTCCACTACCCGCACCCGGTCACTGGCGCGCCGCCAGGAGGCGCCGGCTGACACCGCCGGGATCGGCGCCCCACGAGCCGGCGCCGCCCGCACGCGTTCACGCGGCTCGCGCCGCTCTGGCCCGGGGCGGGGGAGTGCCGCTCAGGTAGCGGCGTGCTCCCGGAGGTCGTCCAGGCTCACCCACTCGAGGCTGGACGCGTGCGTCGCCTCCAGCACCACCGGAGGGGCCATGCCGGCGTCGAGGGCTTCCTTCCAGCGCGGGGCGCACAGGCACCACCGGTCGCCGGGTTGCAGGCCCTCGAAGCCGAAGCCCGGCTGGGGCGTGCTGAGATCGTTGCCGACGCCCTTCGAGAAGGCGAGGAACCCCTCGTCCACCTGGACGCACACGGTGTGCACACCCGTGTCCTCCGCGCCGGTGTTGCAGCAGCCGTCGCGGTAGAAGCCGGTCAGCGGGTCGAATCCACAGGGCTCGAGATCGCCGCCGAGCACGTTCTTCGCCATGCACCATTCCACCACGCCCCCGCCGGCACCGGGTGTGGGGTGTCTAGCCTTGGCTCCGCGGCCCGCCGGTAGCGGGTTCGACCCGTCCCGGCCGTGCGGGCCGCGCCGCGACCCGGAGGAGCAGAGCCGATGCCGCCCGAGTGCCTGACGCTGCTGACCGACTACGGGCTCGACGGCGGCTTCGTCGGGATCCTGCACGCGGTGGCCCTACGCATCGCCCCGGCGCTCCCGGTGATCGACCTCGACCACAGCGTCCCCCGCCACGACGTGCGCGTCGGCGCGCTCCGCCTGGAGCGATCGATGCGCTACGTCCCCGTCGGGGTGCACGTCGCGGTGGTCGACCCCGGCGTCGGCGGCGGGCGCCGCGCCATCGCCGTCGAGGCCGGCGGGCGCGTCTTCGTCGGCCCGGACAACGGCCTGTTGAGCTGGGCCGTCGAGGCCTGTGGCGGGGCGGGGCGCTGCGTCGCGCTGGAGGCCGAGCGCTACTGGCTCCCGGCGCGCTCGGGGACCTTCGACGGCCGTGACGTCTTCGTGCCCGTCGCCGCCCACCTCGGGCTCGGGACCGACCTCGCCGAGCTCGGCGGCGCGATCGACCCGGCGACGCTGGTGGAGCTCGCGCGCCCGGTCGTGCGCGCGCGCGGCGACGGCTCGGTCGAGCTCGAGGTGCTCCAGGTCGACGGGTTCGGCAACGTCCAGCTGAGCGGCGACGCCGCCACGGTGGCCCAGCTGGAGCTGCACCGTGGCGATCCCGTCGAGCTCGCGGCCGGAGCACGGGCCGTCCGGGCGAGCTTCGGCGCCACCTTCGGCGACGTCGGTGCCGGCGAGGCCGTGCTCCTGCTCGACAGCGACGCGGCGCTGGCGCTCTCGGTCAACCGCGGCCGGGCCGACCTCCTCCTCGGCACCGGCGCCGGCGGGTCCGTGACGCTCCGCCGCCTGCCCGGGCGCCGGTGACCGGCGCCGCTGCCGCCGCGCTCGCCGTCTCGGCGGACCACCTGCTCGCGCCGGCCGAGGCCCGGTGCGAGGCGGCTGGCGCGGCGCCGCACCCGGCCTCATCCGCTCGCCGCGGCGCGACAGCGGGCCCGGCCCCCGCTCGGGTGAGCGGAGGCCGGGCCCGTTGCGATGGCCCGCCGGCGTGCCGCCGGCGTCCAGCTGCTCAGTTCGAGAGCTGGAAGACGGTCGTCTGCGAGTACACCTGCCCGGGGTCGAGCTCAGTCGTCGGGTAGGACGGCTCGTTCGGGGAGTCCGGGAAGTGCTGCGTCTCGAGCGCGAACCCGTCGCTCTGGCGGTAGCAGTGGCCGCTGATGCCGCAGACGCCCTGGCCGACCAGGTAGTTGCCCGAGTAGAACTGCAGGCCGGGCTGGGTCGTGTAGACGGTCAGCGTGCGTCCGCTGGCGGGGTCAACCGCCTGGGCGGCCTCGATGAGCGACGGCGGCGAGGTCTGGTTCAGCACCCAGTTGTGGTCGTAGCCGTGGCCGCCCTCGAGCTGCGCGTTGTTGTCGTAGATGTCCTGACCGATCGGCTTCGCCGTGGTGAAGTCGAACGGCGTGCCGGTCACGCTCGCCTGCGGTCCGAACGGGATCTGGACGGAGTTGACCGGCGTGTACTGGTTGGCGTTGATGTACAGGGTCTGGTTGTAGACCGGACCCGAGGACTCACCGGCGAGGTTCCAGTACGTGTGGTTCGTCAGGTTGACGACCGTCGGCATGTCCGTCGTGGCGTGGAAGGTCAGCTGCAGCTGGTTCTTGTTGTTCAGCGTGTAGGTGGCGATCGTGTCGAGATTGCCCGGGAAGCCCTCCGAGGCGTTCGGGCTCACGTACTCGAGCTTCAGGCCGACCCATCCGCCGGCGCCACTGCCGCCCTGAAGCACCGTCGGCGTCCAGATCTGCTGGTCGAAGCCGACGAACCCGCCGTGCAGGGCGTCACCGACGAGGGGCTCCGTCACATCGTTGTTGAGCGGGACGTTGTAGGTGACGCCGTTCAGCGTGAACTGCCCGTTGGCGATCCGGTTGGCGTACCGGCCGATGAGGGCGCCGAAGTACGTGCCGAGCCCGTTCGGGTCGTTGTAGTTGGCTGCGGAGTTGTACTCGACGTAGTCCTGCAGCGTCGGGTAGCCGAGCGTGACGTCAGCGACGGTGCCGGCGGCGTCGGGGAAGTCGATCGCCTGGATGATCCCGCCGTAGTTGAAGATCTTCACCACCATGCCGTTGCAGTTGCTCAGCGTGTACAGGTTCACCGACTGGCCCCTCACGGTGCCGGCGAGCGCCGAGGTGATCGTCGGGGCGCCCGGTGTGGAGCAGGCGTTGCCCATGTGGTGCTCACGGACGGTGGCACCGGTCGTTGGGGTGAACACGACGAGCAGCCCGACCGCGGCCGCGGCTGCGGCCAGGACCGAACCGAGTCGTAACTTCCCCCGGCGGCTAGAGAGCATGCGGGACATCGGCACTCCCCTCCCATGGTCTGTTTCTGTTAGCTGGTCTGTTTCTGTTAACGCTCACCGTACGGAGGGCGTGTCAGCGGCTCGTCACGGCCGCGTTAGTGCCGCGTCACGGGGCCGTCACTCGCGCCCGGTCGCCTCGGCAATCCAGGAGCGGACGACCTCGAGCACGTCTTCGACGCGCGTGAGCGGACCGGTCTCGGCCGCGTCCTCGTTCGGGTGCGTGAACGCGGACACCCGTGCCACCCAGGGTGCGGCGCCCTGCTCGTCGACGAAGAGGCGGACCATGAGGAGCGCCGAGCGGGGCGAGCTCGTCGGCATCGTCCCAGAGTGAGGGTGCTGCGTCACGCGGCCGTCACGACGGCTCGCCTCACGGTGCGCCCGGCCGACGCGGCGGCATGTGGCTGGCCGGGCGCGCCGCCGTCAGCGCAGCGCGAGGCCCTCGAGCAGGGCGGTCATCTTCGGGGACGGGTCGACGCCGAGGTCGTCCTGGGCGAGCTGCTCGTAGAGCCGGAAGCGGCGCATCGCCTCGGCGACGTTGCCATCGGCGAGGTGGGCGCGGATCAGGGCGCGATGCGCGCTCTCCCGGAGCGGCTCGCGCTCGACCGCGGCGAGCGCGGCCAGGACGGCGGCGTCGAAGCGCCCGATGTCGGTGCAGTGCTCGGAGAGCGCCTCGAGGGCCAGCAGGACCAGCTGACGATGGCGCTCGCGCTCGAGGAGGATCCAGTCGTCGTACCAGCCGGGCAGCAGCTCCTGCCACAGGCTCGGCTCGGCCATCTCGGCGCTGTCGTCGTCGAAGCGCCCGGCGAGGACGTCTCGCGCCACTGTGGCGGCGCGGTGGACGTCGACCTCGACCGCCGGCGCCAGCCGGAGCTCGTCGTGCGCCGAGTCGACGACGTGCAGCGCCGCCATCCGCAGCCGCCACAGCGCAGAGCGCAGGCTCCCGTTGGCGTGCTCCTCGGAGGCGTCGCCCCACAGGGTGCCCGCGACGTAGCTCCTGCGCAGCCATTTGCCGTGCAGCGCCAACAGCGCCACCAGCCGCTGGGCACCCTGGACGAGCGGGACGCCGTCGGACTCCGAGCGCAGCGCGAACTCGCCGAGCAGGAAGAGATGGAGGCGTTCCGGTGGCTCTTGAGGTGCGTTGTGCCGACGTTGCCGAAGGTCGGTAACCATGCGCACCGTCCCTGATCGGAGGTGGAGGGTTCCGGGGTCGGAGTCCGGGACTCCACGGCGCGTCCGAGATGGCTGCACAGGGCGTGCTAACTCTGGCGCCGCTCGCGAACCTTAACGCGTCGCGCATGGCGCCGCGGCGCCGCTCCGGTGACGAGCTCGTGACGGCATCCGCCGGATCGGCCGCCGTCGGCCCCCGCGATGCATGGAACTGCATTGTAATTTCACGACATGCATCATGAGGCTGTGGCGGGCGCCCGGGTGACCTCGCGTCGCTCAGGAGCGGTGCCCGGCGAAGAAAGACCAGATGAGCGCGTCGGCGTCGACGTCCTTGGCCGTCGCGCCGAAGTAGCGGCGCAGCGCGGCGGGCAGGGCGACTCCGCCCGGCCAGGTGTGGCCGTCCCCGACGAGCGAGTAGAGCTCGACCGCGCTGGCCGAGGCGCACGAGCTCCACGACGTGAGCTTGACGTCGCGCACCGGGTTGGTCGACCGGGGCGTGGCGGCGCAGCCGTCGTGCGCGGCCCAGGCCTTGGCGGAGGAGGGCACGCTCGACGTCCAGTACTTCTGCCCGCCCTTGCCGTCGTAGGGATCGACGGGATCCGCGGTGCCGTGGAACGCGATCACAGGCATCGACCGGCCGGTCGTGCAGTGCGCCGGGAACTGGAGGCCGCTCACCGCAGCGATGGCCGCGAACACGGTCGGGGCGTCGCAGCCGAGCACGCTCGCCATGCGCGCTCCGCCCGAGAAGCCCGTGACGTAGACGCGGGACATGTCCAGGCAGACACGCTGGGCGAGGAGGGCCGGCAGGCTCGTGAGGAAGCTGAGGTCGCTCACCGAGTGGGCGGGGACGCTCTCGCCACCGACAAGAGGCTCCCCGGGGACGTTCCAGTCGAAGCCAGGCACCCCGAGGAGGTCGACCGGGATCGAGCCGTCGGGATACGCGACCACGAACCCCTCGGCGTCGGCGGTCGCGTCCATGCCCGAGAACTGCTCCTGCTCGGGAGCGTTCGACCCACTCCCGTGGAGATTGAGGACGAGGGGGGCCGGCGTGGTCCGCGAGTAGTGGAGCGGCACGTGCAGGCGAACGCGTCGCTGTGCACCGTCGACCTGCAGGGTGAACGTCGTGCTCCCCGCTGCTACCGCCTTGCCGCAGCCGGCGCTCCCCGATGCATGCGAGCGCGGCGTCGAGGCCGCTTCGGAGCTCGCCGGGACGCCGAGCGCCAGGAGCAGACCGACGAGGGACGCGCAGGCGGCGGTCGCTGCTGACCTCCGGCACCTCCCGCGGCGGCCGGGCGGGCGGCGGGGCTGCCAGATCATTTCCGCAACATAGTTGTTAGACAATCAGATTGCATAATGTGGAGAGGTGGAACGCTCCCCGCGTGACCTGCCGCCGTCGAGCTGGCCCTGGCCGCGGCTGCTGCGCGCGGCGGGTCAGGTCGTCGAGCTGCGGGTGCGCGCGGCGTTGGCGGCCGCGGGCTTCGACGACCTGCGCCCCGGCGACATGCTGTTCCTCGCGCTGTTGGGGCGCGGCATCGACACGATCGACGGGCTCGCCCGCAGCCTGGAGGTGACGCGCCAGGCGGTGGGCAAGACCGTCGACTCGCTGGTGCGCAGGCACTATGTCGAGCGCGAGGCCGCCAGCGCCGACCGGCGCCGGGTGGAGCTCCGGCTGAGCGACAAGGGTGCCGAAGCCGCCGGAGTGGCCCGCTCGACGCGCGAGCAGGAGGAGCGGCGGCTCGAGGCGGCGCTCGGACCGTCCGTCGCCGCCGAGGCGCGGGCCGCGATCGCGTCGTTCATCACCGACGCGCCCGACGTCCGCCCGCAGCCCGCCTACACGCGTCGCCACTACCGCTGACGGGCGGTGCTCTCCTTCCATGCGCTGCGCCACGCGCTCTCGGCGCTGCGCCACGAGCACTCTCGGGCGATCAGCCCGTCGCGGAAGTCGAACACGTGCAGGACCCGGAAGAGCGCTGGCCAGCCCTGCTCGTCGGTGGCCTCGACGAACGCCTCGTCGACGGCGAAGTCCTCGCCGTAGTTGCGACGCTCGGACACGATGCGCTTCAGCGGGTACGTCGCGAACAGGTCGACGTAGAAGGCCTTGGCCGCGGCCTTGCCGCGTGAGCGGTGCACGCCGGCGACCTCGAGCTCGACGTCGTCGGCGAGGTCGGCGATGGCGGCCTCCTCGTCGCAGCGTTCCTCGGCGCGGAAGTGGCGGTCGATCAGCGCGTCCATCTCGTCCTTCGTCAAGGCTCCACCTCCTTCGCGGCCGGGGTCCGCTCGTCGAGGCCCCACGGGGAGCCGTGCTCCGCCAGCAGCTCGAGGAAGGGCCCGGCCGGCAGTGCCTCGGGTCCGAGCACGCCGGCTCCGGACCAGGCGCCCGAGTCCAGGAGCTGGAGGGCGATCACCGGGTTGATGGCGGTCTGCCAGACGACCGCCTGCGAGCCGTACTCGGCCATCGACTGGGCGTTGTCCACTGCGTGGTAGAGGTAGACCTCCCGGGGGGCACCGTCCTTGCCCGCCCCGGTCACCCAGGTTCCCGCGCACGTCACGCCGTGCATCTTGTCGCCGAGGGTGGCGGGGTCCGGCAGGCAGGCGGCGACGTCGCGCGGCGACACCTCCGACGGCCCCACGCGCACCGGTGCCGTGCGGTCGAGCCCGAGCTTGTGGAGCGTTCGGAGCACCCCGATGAACTCCTCGCCGAGGCCGTACTTGAAGGTCACGCGCTTGGCGTCGAGCCACCGCGGCACGAGGAGGACCTCCTCGTGCTCGACGTTGACGCACTCGATCGGCCCGATCCCCGCCGGGAAGTCGAAGACCTCCAGACCGCTGAAAGGCTCGGTCGTGTACCAGCCGCGGTCGCGCTCCCAGACGACGGGGGGGTTCAGGCACTCCTCGATCGTCGTCCAGATGGAGAAGGTCGGCGCGAACTCGTAGCCCTCGACGACGAGGTTCGCCCCGTCGCGCACCCCGATCTCGTCGACCGAGGAGAACAGCTCGTCGGTGGCGTGGCGGGCGAACACGTCGGAGAGCCCCGGCTCGACCCCCATCCCGACGAGCGCCAGCAACCCCCGCTCCTCCCAGGCGTCGGCCTCGGCGAACTGCTCGTCACCGAGCTTGACGCCGGTCGTCGTGTACGGCTCCTGCGGATCGGGGTGCGAGAGGGACATCGCCATGTCCACGTAGTTGACGCCGGCGGAGAACGCGGCGTGAAACAGCGGCATGACAAAGCGCGGGTCGACGGCGTTCACGACGACGTCGCAACGCTCGGCCCGTACGAGCTCGGCGACCGCCGCCTCGTCGGAGGCGTCGATGCGCACGGCACTGACGCCGTCCGCAGCCGGCCCGGCGGCGCGCCTCGCCCGGTCCAGGTCGTAGTCGGCGACCACCAGGTGCTCGAAGGCCCCCCACCGTTGGGCCGTCCGCGCCATCGCGGCCCCGACGCCACCCGCACCGACCAGCAGCACCCGCATGTCGTCCTCCGGTCACTCGGCGAGGGGCACACCCGGACGGCCGAGCCGGTGCTCGGGCTCGCCCCCAGTTCGCCCCCGGGATGCTACCCGGCGCCTCCCGGCGCACGGCCCGTGGGCAGGGCTTCGGGGCGCGCGCCGTGGGCTTCGCCCGGGAAGGCCCCGCCCGGGCCCCGCGAATAGCTCGACCGCGGGCCCGATCGTGTCGTTATGAGCGATCGGAGGGCCGAGGTGGCCATCCGACGTGCCGGAGCGCCGGCCCGGTCCTCGCCGGGCGCCCACCGGTCGTCTGCGCGACAAGGCATGATCCGGGGTGCGCGGGCGTCGACGACGCCACGGTCCCGCGGTCGTGCCGGCTGTGACGAGCGGACAACGAGCGCCGTCCCCCCGGGGGCGGTCGAGGAGCGATGACCCGATGGGTACCGAAGGAAACAACCTCACGGCGACGCACGACGGGCTGACCGGGCTCGTGAGTCGCAGCGTCTTCACGGTCGTCGCGGACCACGCCATCCGCAGGGCGCATCGCGAGGGCGAGTTCATCAGCCTGCTCTACCTCGACCTCGACGACCTCGAGGGGATCAACGCGCACTTCGGACGTGACGTCGGGGACATCGCGCTCATCGAGTTCGGCGAGCTCCTGCACCGGGAGCTGCGCGGCAGCGACGTGGTGGCGCGCGTCGGCGGCGACGAGTTCGCCGTGCTGCTTCCCCAGACCGACCCGCGCCAGGCGACCGTGGTGATCGAGCACTTCACCGCCGTGCTGATGGCGCGCAAGCAGGATCTCGGGCACCCCTACGTGCTGACCGCCCGGATCGGCTCGGCGACGATCGATCCCTCCTTCGAGCTCGGGTCGCTCTGCGAGCTGTTGGAGGAGGCCAAGCGCGACGCGGCGCGAGAGACCGAGGACCCCCCCGGCTGGGAGTGACGCCCGGTACAGTGCAGGCGGTCTGGGACCTGGCGAGAGCCGGAGCCGGGCCGCCCGTCACTGAGTGAGAGGAGCCGTCGACCATGCGGTGGAACCTCCCGTCCGAGCGCGTCCCCGAGGCGCGGTTCAACGTCGTGCCGCACCTCCCCGAGCCGCTCCAGCCGCCGCTGCACCCCGCGACGCGTCAGCCGGTCGGACCCGACGACCTCGCCCCGCTGTTCCCGATGGCGCTCATCGGCCAGGAGGTCACCGCGGAGCCCTGGGGCGAGGAGAAGGTAATCCTCTTCAACTACTCGGGCCACGGGCTGGTCGACCTCGGCGCCTACGACGACTTCCTGCACGGCCGCCTGGTCGACGCGTGAGCTCGGCGGCCACCGGCCGGCCGGGCCGGCGCGCAAGGGCGCCCGTCCGCCGCCGGACGGGCGCCCTTGTTCGCACGCCGCCGCGACGTGAGCGGCGCGTCGTGCCCGGCTAGCTGGCCCGCTGCTGGCGCACGTCCGGGTGGTCGACGGGGAGCGGGTTGTACATCAGCCCGAGGTTGACGCCGAACACGAGGTGCCACACGTAGATGGCGAAGACGAGCTTCCAGCCGTAGCCGGAGGCGAAGATGCCGGCGCCGGCGTGCGGGAAGTACACGTACGGCACAAGGAAGCCGGCGGAGAGCGTCCCGAGCACCAGGCTGAACGCGAGGGCCCTCGCCATGTTCATCACCGGAGTCACCGACCCCTTGATCAAGGGGAAGATGAACAGGGCGAAGATCAACGTGAAGACCAGGCCGTCGAAGCCGTGGATGAACTCGCCGATCGCGAACCGCACGATCGGCGAGCCAGTTGGGTCGACCACGGCGCCGTTGGCGAGCGGCCAGTCGAGGTCGGGAAGGCCGATCCCGTGGAACCAGATCCCGAAGACCGTGGCGATGTGCGTCGCAACGAATCCCGAGACCAGCGCGCCGCCGATGGGGTGTCGGGTGATCCACACCCGCCACGCATGGGCTGCGTTAGTGGATCCCGGCACCACCGTGCTACTTGTTGGTCTGGAGGGCACTTGCGCACCCGTGTCTATCGACATCGCATCTCCTCCTGGGGCAGACCGGACTGTCACCTACGGCGCGCCGTTGACCCGGCGCGTGGTACCGACGTGTCGCGTGCAACTGGTCGCTCGAAGGCGACGGATCGCTGGCTCTGCACCGGAGCGGGGGACGGGCTCGACAGCGGGGTGGGAATCTGCACGAGGTCCAAGCCCGCACCAGGTCCTAGCCCGGTCTCGTGGCGAGGCTGCCGGCACGCGACACGACCCGCTGGACGCGAGGTCGCATGCGACAACCGGGCCTCCTCATGTACGCACTACGGATGCACGTGCGGTTCCCGAATGCTCATCATCGCCTGCCGTTGAAGAGGTGTCAACAGAAATGCGGGAATCGTCACGGATCGACACAGGGTCCGACGCCGGGGGGATCGCGGGCGCTCGACTCCGCGGCACCAGCGGGAGGGCGCCCGCTCACCAGGTGGCGTCGAGCAGCTCCAGGATCTGCGCGGCGGACGCCGGCCGCGGGTTCGCCTTGGCCGCCGGACGGGCCGCCGCCGCCTCCGCGATCTCAAGCAGCTGGGAGCGTTCCACCCCGTGGTCGCGAAGCCGAGTCGGACCGGCCAGGCGCGCGAGCTCCTCGACGCGCGTGAGCGGGTCCCCTGCAGCCATCGCCTCGCCGAAGCGGGCGATCTCCGCCGCCGCCACCTCGCTGTTGAAGCGCAGCGCCGGCGCGAGGCAGACCGCGTTCATCGCGCCGTGGGAGAGGCCAAGGACACCCCCGAGCGCCTGCGCCATCGCGTGGGCGAGCCCCATCCCGGCCCGCAGCGCCGCACCCGCGTGCATCGCACCCTCCAGCAGGCCGCGACGGGCGTCGCGGTCCTGCAAGTCGGCCAGCACGGCCGGGAGGTGACGCGAGATCAGTGCCGCTCCGGCGAGCGCCTCGCTGTCGGTCTCCTCGCTCCTGCCGGGCACGTACAGCGCCTCGGCGCAGTGGGCGAGGGCGTTCATCGCCGTCCCCCCACTCTCGCGGGCCGGAAGGCCGAGCGTGAGGTCGGGGTCATAGACGATGGCTTCGGTGCGAGCCCCGCCGGCGCCGTCCTTCGAGCGAGTGGCGGGGTTGCGCACCCCGAAGAACTGCGTCCACTCCGCCCCCGAGTAGGTGGTCGGGATCGAGATCACCGCAAGCCCGGTCGCAGCCGACACGGCCTTCGCGGTGTCGATCGCGCTGCCGCCGCCGAGCGCCACGAGGCCGTCTGCGCCCTCGGCCGCGGCGGTCGCCGACTGCACCCCCTCGAGCCCGGCGTGGGGGAGCACGCCGGCGAAGCGGCGCTCCACCGGGAGGGGCACGTCGCCCCAGCGCGGCGACGTCACGAGGAGCGGCCGGGTGACCCTCAGCTCTGCGAGCACATCGGGGAGCGAGTCGAGGCCCCAGCGGACGATCATGCGGCCCTCCAGGCAGCTCAGGGCGCGCCGAGGTCGCGCGCCGTGCATGTCCCGCCATTATCGCGCCAGGTGGCCGGTAGCGGCCGCGGAGCGCGCCGGTCTAGGCTCTGCGGGCGCCGGGGGGCGCGGCCCTTCGACGACTGCGACCGCTGCGAGGTGCGAGGGACGTGAACGGCAAGATTCCCTGTTTCTCCCGTGCTCGGCATGCCGATGGCTGAGGGCCGGCGCATCCTCACGACCCACGTCGGCAGCCTGCCGCGCCCCGACGACGTCGTCGAGGTGGTGATGAAGGAGGACCGGGGCGAGCCGGTCGACCGCGAGCTCTACGAGCGCGTCGTCGGCGCCGCCGTGGCGGACCGCGTCCGCCGCCAGGCCGAGATCGGCGTCGACCTGGTGAGCGACGGCGAGATGAGCAAGATCGGGTACGCCACGTACATCCGACACCGCCTGAGCGGGTTCGAGATCGGCGACGTGCCACGGGCGACGCCGGCCGACCTGGACGCGTACCCGCGCTTTCGCGATCGTCTCGCCCAGTCCGGAGCGACGGCGAAGTACCTGCGCCCGATCTGCCGGGGCCCGATCACCTACGAGCACCGCGAGCCCCTCGAGCAGGACCTCGCGCGCCTGGGGCGGGCCCTGGAGGGCCAGCCGGTGGTGGGCGCCTTCATGAACGCCCCGTCGCCGGGGATCATCGCCCTGTTCCAGCCGAACGAGCACTACCCCTCGCTCGAGGAGTACCTCTCGGCGATCGCCGAGGCGATGCGGGTGGAGTACGAGCGGATCGTCGAGGCGGGCTACGCCCTGCAGATCGACGCCCCGGATCTGGCAATGGGTCGCCATATCATGTACCGTGATCGCCCAGACGAGGAGTTCGTGGACCGTGCCGCCCTCCACGTCGAGGTGCTGAACCACGCGCTGGCCAACGTCCCGGCCGACCGGGTGCGGCTGCACGTCTGCTGGGGGAACTACGAGGGACCCCACCACCTCGACATCGGGTTGGAGAAGATCGTCGACGTCGTGCTGCGGGCCAAGCCCGCGACCCTCGTGTTCGAGGCCTCGAACCCCCGTCACGCCCACGACTGGGCCATCTGGTCCGAAGCCAAGATCCCCGACGACAAGGTCCTCGCGCCTGGCGTGATCGACTCGACGACGAACTACATCGAGCACCCCGAGCTCGTCGCCGAGCGGATCGGGCGCTACGTCGACATCGTCGGGGGCGAGCGGGTCCTCGGGGCGACGGACTGCGGTTTCGGCACCTGGTCCGGGTTCGGCGCCGTCGACCCGGACATCTGCTGGGCGAAGTTCGGATCCCTGGTCGAGGGCGCCCGGATCGCCTCGGCACGCCTCGGCTAGCGACGCGCGCCGGGAAGCTGCGGGCGGCATGAGGCCGGTCGGGACGCCGGCGGGGAGCGGCGGTCTACAAGAAGCCGAGCGTCGGCCAGGACCGGCCGAGGAACGGCTTTGCGTCGACGCCGAGGATCTGCTCCAGGCAGGTGGCGTAGATCGACCGGAAGTCGGTCGACACGACGAGGTTGCCGTCGACGTCGAGGCGCGTCAGGCTCGGCTCGTCTCCGTAGAGACCGCCGCGCACCGAGTGTCCCATGACGAAGGCGTCGTTCGCCGCGCCGTGGTCGGTCCCGCCGCTGGCGTTCGCCTGCACCCGGCGGCCGAACTCGGTGTAGAGGACGACGACCGCCTTCTGGCCCCGGGGGTTGCCGGCGATCGCGCCGAGGAAGCCCGTGACCGAGGTGTCGACCTGCTGGAGGAGCTGCGCCTGGGTGACGAGCTCGCCGGCGTGGGTGTCGAAGCCCTGCAGGCTGACGTGGTAGGCGCGCGTCGGCAGGCCGGCCCCGATGAGCTGGGCGACGACGGCGAGCTGCTGGCCGAGGTAGCCCGCCGCGGAGCTGCCGAGCACGGCGGGTGCCGGAACGTGCTGCAGGGCGTTCGCCACGACGCGGCTGACCCGCAACATGTTCGTCCCGGACTGGGCGACGAGCAGCTCGAGCGGGCTCGGTCGGCCAGACGGGTGCTCCAGCAGCTTGTAGACGGAGCGGAAGGCCGGATCGCCCGGGGGGAGCTGGGAGTACGGCGAGGAGCTCGGGGCGATCGCGCTCGCCTGCTGGTGGGCGCCGGCGAAGGCGGTGGGCACGTTGGCGCCGAGCGAGATGGCGCGCATCGGGTTGGCGCCGGTCGCGTCGAGCCAGCGGCCGATCCAGCCGGTGGTGACGTCGTTCGCGGTCGTCCCGGCCTGCCAGATGTCCATCGAGGCGAAGTGGCTGTAGTTCGGGTCCGGATAGCCGACGCCCCGGACGATCGCCAGCTTCCCCGCGTCCCAGAGGCTCTTCATGCCGACGAGCGATGGGTGCAGGCCGAGCCCGTTGCCGATGTCGAGCACCGTGTCGGGCTTGATGGCGATGGCACCGCGCTGCGCCTCGTACGCCGGGTCCTGGTACGGCACGACCGTGTTCAGCCCGTCGTTGCCGCCGTACAGGGTGACCAGCACCAGCGTCGGCTCGACGGCCGAGCTGGCGGCGTGGGCGCTCGGGGGCACCGCCGCAGCCGGGGAGAGGGCGCGCGGCGCGTCGAGCGCCGAGCCGAGCGTCCCGTGCAGCGCACCGGCGGCGCCGAGGCTGGCGGCTCCCTGGAGGAAGCGCCTGCGGGACAGGGGCGTGGGCATCGTCGCGTCCTCTCAGTTCGCCAGGTACTCGGGCGAGACGAGCCCCAAGGTGACGAGCTCGGGGGTGACGTGGCGGACGTGGTTGAGGGCGGCCAGCGTCTCGTTCGACCAACCGTCGATCGAGAGCAGGTTCGCGAGCGCCTCCGCACGAAGCGCGACGGGCGGGCGCTCGATCTCGGAGAGGTCGGCGACCTCGCTGACCGTCAGGGCGAAGTCGAGCTGGGCGAGGCTGGCCGCGGTCGAGAGCCAGTAGTCGTTGTCGCCCCACCCACCGACGTTCGGCGGGTCGAAGGGCACCTGGCCGAGCTGGCTGAGCACGTAGTGCAGGTAGTCGGCCTTGCCCTGCTTGCGGAAGGAGGCCGTGCTCAGCCCGAACGCCCGCATCGTCCCTGCGACCCACTCGATCGGCTGCTTCACGAGCCCCTGGCGTGACGCCGGAGCGACGAAGAGCGGGTGGGTGAGGATCGCCCGGAGCAGGTTGGCGACGTTCAGGTCGGTCGCGTAGCCCGGCGCCAGCTCGGCGACGACCGGGTCGGCCGGGGTGACCGGGTAGGCGAGCCAGCTCCACAGCCGCGAGGTGACCCAGCGCGCGGAGACGGGGGTGTGGGTGACGATCTCGACCACGTCGTCGCCGGAGAGGTCGCCGACGTGGCCGAGGAAGTGCTTGCGGCCGTAGTCGTGGTCCCACTCGTAGATGCGGAACTTGCCGGTGTTCCAGTCGAGCGCCCAGCCCGTAAAGGCGCGGGCGCTCTGGCGGACGTCCTCCTCGGTGTAGGTGCCGACGCCCATCGTGAAGCGCTCCATCAGCTCGCGGGCGAAGTTCTCGTTCGGGTCGTACTTCTCGTCGGTGCCCGTGTCGAGCCAGATGAGCATCGCCGGATCCTGCGACACCGCCTTGGTCAGCACGTTGAACGGTCCCGGTCCGAGCGTGCGGAAGATGACGTTCTGGCGGTACATGAGACTGGCGTAGCCCACCTTGTCGTAGGCGGTGGGGAACTGGCAGTGCAGCAGCAGCACGAGCTTCTCGCGAAGGGGGGTGCGGGTCGTCGTCATCTGCTCGATCCACCAGCCGCCGAGGTTGATGTACTCGTCCCACCCGTTGCCGCGTCCCCGGTTCGCCTCGGTGAAGGACGTCAGGCCCGCCGGCGGCGCAACGGTCCCGGGGCCGTTCAGTCCGGCCAGGAGCTCCTCGAGCGTCGCGCCCCAGCCGAGGGCCTCGGCACGGTCCAACTCCGCGGGGAGCGCGCCGAAGCCGGCGCGCCGGTACAGATGGGCGAGCTGTGAGCGCGCGGCCGGCATCCCCCCAGTGTTACCCGATCATGCAACCTCGTCATGCATTCGCAACAACAACGGCATGCAGGCGAGCCGCCGGCACGCCCGGGCGCCATCCGGGCACGGCCCGGCTCGTCGTCACTACGTCGCCGCTCTCAGGACGACGGCAAATACCAGGTTGCGAAGCGTGCCGGAGGTACGCTGCGGTGCCAGAGCGACGCACGGCCGGAGGCATCCCGGGTGGAGTCCTACGATCGTTTCCCTCCGACGCCCGGCAGTCCCGCCCTCATCCGCGAACTCGTCCGTGAGTCGCTGGCGGGCGTCGACCCGGCGGTGCTCGAGGACGTGCTCGTGATGGCGTCGGAGCTGGCCGCCAACGCCGTGATGCACGCCCGGAGCCCGTTCCTCGTGCACCTGTACGCCGACGCGGCGCGGATCTGGCTCGGCGTGGAGGACGCCAACACCCGCATGCCCCGCTTCGCGGTCGTGCCCCAGGGCGCGACCGGAGGGCGGGGCCTCGCCCTCGTCGAGGCCCTGGCGACGCGCTGGGGAGCCGACCGAGTGCCCGGCGGCAAGCTGGTCTGGTTCGAGGTGGCGCTGGCGGCGTCGAGGGCGGCGCCCACCTCGGTGACCAGCGGTGCACAGGAGCTGAGAACGGTTGCCGGCCGGCCCAGGAGCTCGGCGTGAGCGGGGAGCCGGAGGGCGCCGCGCCGGGCGGCGAGCCCGGAGCACTCTGGCGCAGCGCGCCGGACGCGTTCCTCATCGACATGGACGGGGTGCTCGTGCACGAGGCGCACCCGATCCCCGGCGCCGGCGAGCTCATCACCCGCCTCCAGGAGTCGGGGCGCAGGTTCCTCGTGCTCACGAACAACTCGATCTACACCCGGCGCGACCTCTGCGCCCGCCTCCGCCGGGTCGGGATCGACGTCCCGATGGAGTCGCTTTGGACCTCGGCGCTCGCGACGGCGCAGTTTCTCCACTCCCAGCGCCCGGAGGGCACCGCCCACGTCGTCGGCGAAGCCGGACTCACGACGGCGCTCCACGACATCGGTTACGTCCTCACGGACTCGGACCCCGAGTACGTCGTGCTCGGCGAGACGCGGACGTACAGCTTCGAGGCGATCACCCAGGCGATCCGGCTGGTGCGCGCCGGGGCCAGGTTCATCGCCACCAACCCCGACGCCATCGGGCCCTCGCCCGAGGGCGTGCTGCCCGCGACGGGCTCCGTGGCGGCATTGATCAGCAGGGCGACCGACGTCCAGCCCTACTTCATCGGCAAGCCGAACCCGCTGATGATGCGCTACGCGCTCAACAAGCTCGGCGCCCACTCCGAGTCGACGGTGATGATCGGCGACCGCATGGACACCGACATCGTGGCCGGCCTTGAGGCCGGGATGGAGACGGTCCTCGTGCTGTCGGGCGTAACGTCGCGCGCTGAGATCGAGGTCTTCCCGTACCGCCCGACCCACGTCGTGGACTCGGTGGCCGAGATCTCGATCTGAGCGGCGGCGCGGTCCGGGTCGCAACTGGGGAGCGGCGCTACGGAGGCTCGGCGGCACGGTTTGCGCTACGGCACGAGCGCCGGCCGCTGGGTGCTGGTCGCCACCATCGTCGGCTCGTCGATGGCGGCGCTCGACAGCACCGTGGTCAACGTTGCCCTGCCGGCGATCGGAAGGAACCTCCACGCCGGGGTCGCGGGCCTGCAGTGGCTGCTGAGCGGCTACCTCGTCACGCTCTCCGCCCTGCTGGTCCTCGGTGGATCGCTCGGCGACCTCTAGGGGCGCCGCCGCGTGCTGCGAATCGGCGTCGTCTGGTTCGCCGCAGCGTCCCTGTTGTGCGCTGTCACGCCCGATCTCGCGGCGCTGCTCGCTGCTCGCGCCCTGCAGGGGGTCGGCGGCGCGCTGCTCGTCCCCGCGAGCCTGGCGATCGTGCAGGCGAGCTTCGTCGAGGAGGACCGGTCGCGTGCCATCGGCGCCTGGTCCGGGCTCGGGGGCATCGCGGCGGCCATCGGCCCCGTCCTCGGCGGTTGGCTCGTGCAGGCCGCCTCGTGGCGGCTGATCTTCGTCCTCAACCTGCCGCTCGCGCTGATCGTGCTCGTGGCGAGCCGGTACGTTCCGGAGTCGCGCGGCGAGGACGCCGCACCGGCGGTGGACGTCGCCGGCGCGGTGCTCGCGACCGTCGGGCTCTCCAGCGCCACGTACGCGCTGATCGAGGGATCGGGCGCGTCGGCCGGGGGAGCCGTGGTGGTGGCGGCGGGGGCGCTGGCGGCCGTCGCGCTCGTGGCGTTCGTCGTGGTCGAGCGCCGGAGCGCCCATCCGATGCTTCCGCTGGCGGTCTTCGCCTCCCGCCAGTTCAGCGCCGCCAACGTCACCACGCTCGCGGTCTACGGCGCGCTTGGCGGGACCTTCTTCCTCCTTGCCGTCGACCTGCAACAGGTGCTGCACTACACGCCCGCGGATGCCGGGGCGTCGCTGCTGCCCGTCACCGCGATGCTGCTGGCGCTGTCCTCGAACGCCGGCCGCCTGGCCGCCCGGATCGGGCCCCGCCTGCCGATGACGCTCGGCCCACTCACCGTCGCGGCGGGACTGCTGCTGATGCGCCGCGTCGGCCCGGGGGCGACCTACCTCTCGGGTGTCCTCCCGGCCGTGGTCGTCTTCGGCCTCGGCCTCGCGCTCACCGTGGCGCCGCTCACCTCGGCGGTGCTCGCCTCGATCGACGCCAGCCGGGTCGGGGTCGCCTCGGGGGTGAACAACACGGCCGCCCGGCTGGCGGGCCTGGTGGCGGTCGCGCTGCTGCCCCCCCTCGCTGGGCTGACGGGCGATGCGTACCTGCACGCGACCCGCTTCTCCACCGGCTTCCACACCGCGGTGACGATCGCGGCAGGCCTGTGTGTGGTCGGCGCCCTGGCATCGTTCATCGGCATCCGCGACGCGGCGCGCGCCGGCGCCCCCGAGACGGTCGCGGCGCGCCGTTTCGCCTGCCCGGTCGACGGGCCGGGGCTCGGCTGAGGTTCGACGGTCTAGGCCAGGGTGACGTCGCGGCGGCGGCCCTTTCGGGCCGCCGCCCTTGCGACGCCGTCCCCCGGAGGGGGCGGAGGGAAGGAGTACCCGGAGCGTCGCTGCCGCGTCACAGATCGCCCTTCACCGCTGCGAGCGACGATCTGGCGGCCCAGGGTCAAGAGGCCGTCAGATCGGTGCCCGCAGCGACGTCATCCGTGCGCGGGACCGGCGGGCGTACCAGTCGGGTCAGCGGCACACCGACGTGCCGGTGCACAACCTCGAGGGCGAGGCGGCCGACGGGCCGCTCCGGCACAAGCGGGGAGCAACGGGATGCGGGCGTCCCGACCGGGCGAACCTCATGGGCTCGGCCGGTCGTGGCGAAAGAACGCCCGACACGCAGCTCCCTGCTTCCGGGGCGACGTGCGCCGTGAGCACGCGCTGCCCCATCCACCTCGTGTCGTGCACCGGCACTATCAGTACTCCTTCCCAGGACCCTGGCAAACCTCCCCGCCAGGACCCCGGGACATCGTCCTCCGTGACGGGGGTGCGGGGGATCGCCTGCCTGCAGGTATTCGCTACCGCAAGTGGTGGAATGCACTCGGCTGGGATGGAGTGGGATGGAATCGCGTCAACGGCCCGATCCGGGGATCCTGCGCCGGGCAGCGCTCGGCGCGAGCTCAGCTCCCGATCGCCTCCACCGGGAGCAGGGCATTCTCGCGGACGACCCGCGCGTAGTACGCCGCGCTCCGCTTCGGGATGCGCCGCTGAGTGCCGAAGTCGACGAAGACGATGCCGAAGCGTCGCGAGTAGCCCTGTGCCCACTCGAAGTTGTCGAGCAGCGACCAGACGAAGTAGCCCTTGAGCGCGACACCGGCCGCGATCGCCTGGTGCGCCGCGGCGAGGTGGTCGTGCACGTAGCGGATGCGCTCGTCGTCGTCGACGCCACCTTCCGGATCGACGTAGTCGTCGGCGGCGCAGCCGTTCTCGGTGATGTAGAGCGGCAGGCCGGGCGCGTCGCGATGCAACCGGAGCAGCAGCTCGCGCAGCCCGTCGGGGTCCACGAGCCAGCCCATCGAGGTCCGAGCGAGCTCGTCGGGACGGATCGTGACGACGCCGGGGTGCCCGTCGAGGGGCTGCTCGTTACGGCGCAGGTCGGACCAGTCACGCAGCCCCACGATGGTGGGGGCGTAGTAGTTCACGCCCAGGAAGTCGAGCTGGCTGGCGACGAGCTCCATGTCGCCCGCGTGCACGAGCCGGTCGGGGGGGAGTAGCACGGGCCGGGCCTCGGCCGGGTAGGCGCCGACGACGATGGGATCGAGGAAGATGCGGTTCGCCTCGGCGTCCACGGCCGAGGCGGCGGCCGTCGCGTCGTCCCCGGCCGGGCGCACGTGGGTGAGGTTGAGCGTGACGCCGACGGGGGTGCCGGTCGGGAGCACGGAGCGCAGCGCCTGGGTGGCCAGCCCGTGGGCGAGGAGCAGGTGATGCGTCGCGGCGGCGGCTCGGGCGGGGTCGCGCAGGCCGGGCGCGTGCCTGCCGGTTCGGTAGCCCTGGTTCGCCACGACCTCGGGCTCGTTGAGGGTGATCCACAGCGAGACCGTGTCGCCGAGCGCCTCGCCGACGATGGCGGCGTACTCGGCGAAGCGCTCGGCCGTCTCGCGCTCCGGCCAACCGCCGGCGTCCTCGAGCGCCTGGGGAAGGTCCCAGTGATAAAGGGTGACGGCGGGGGCGATGTTGCGGTCGCGAAGGCCCTCGACGAGCGAGCGGTAGTGGTCGAGGGCCGGCTGGTTCACCGGGCCCTTGCCCGTGGGCTGGATGCGCGGCCAGGCGATCGAGAAGCGGTAGGCCCGCAGCCCAAGGGAGGACATCAGGTCGAGGTCGTCGCAGCTGCGGTGGTAGGCGTCGCAGGCGACGTCGCCGGTGTCGCCGCGCCGGACCTTGCCGGGCGTGTGGCTGAAGGTGTCCCAGACGGACGGTCCGCGCCCGTCCTCGTGAGCAGCGCCCTCGATCTGGTAGGCGGCCGTCGAAGCGCCCCACACGAAGCCCGGAGGGAAGGCAAGCACCGTCTCCGCGGCGGCGCCCGGTGGTGTCGTGGTCATACGGCTTGCCTCCTCGAGCGGCGGATAACGCTCTCCGCACCGGGCGGTGGGCCTGGCGCGCCGGACCTTGACGGCTCGCCGGGCGGTCTTTAGTGTAAGCGCTTAGACATGCAGATGTAAGCGGTGAGATCGGGCAGTCGGCAACCGGCGGCGACGACGCAGCCCCTGCCGGGCGCGCGAGCCCCCGAGGGGATCGGAGCTTCGCTCTGGCAACGCTCTATGACGTCGCACGGGTCGCCGGCGTCTCGACGGCCACGGTCTCGAGGGTCGTCCACGGGCACGATCGCGTCCGCCAGTCCACGCGCGACCGGGTCCAGGGCGTCATCGACGAGCTCAGCTACGTCCCCGACGGGGCGGCCCAGAGCCTCTCGAGGCGGCGCAAGGAGGTCATCGGTCTCGTCGGTGTCGAACGACCCGCGCCGGAGTCCGACGTCGAGAGCGCCAGCCTGCTCTTCGCCGACGAGATCTTGCGCGGCGTCGAAGCGACCGCGCGCGCGGGGGGCTGGTCGGTGCTGATCTCGTTCGTGCGCGCCGGCGAGGAAGCCTTCGGCCGGCTGCGGACACTTTCGGGCAAGGTCGACGGTCTGCTGATCGCCGAGGGGATCGTGCCCACCCCGCTTCTCGGCCGCCTCGCGGGGAGGGTGCCGACCGTGGTCCTCGCCGGAGCGCGCGACGAGTCAGGGGCAGATGTCGTGGCTGCCGACAACCGCGCCGGGACCGTCGCGCTCGTCAGCCATCTCATCGAGGTGCACGGTGCCACGCGCCTGTTCCTCGTTGCCGGTCCGAGCGAGGCGCCCGACGCCCGTGAGCGCAGCGCGGCGTTCGACGAGGTGCTCGTGGCGCACCCGGGAACGACGAGTGCCGGCAGCTTCGAAGGCGTGTTCAGCGCGGCGAGCGGTGAGCTCGCGGGACGCGCAGTCCTGGCCCGTCTCGAGGACGGCACCGTCGACGCGATCGTGTGCGGCAACGACCAGATGGCGATCGGCGTGATCCGCGCGCTCACCGCCGCCGGCGTCCGCGTGCCGGAGGACGTCGCGGTGGTGGGCTTCGACGACATCTATCCGGGTGCCCTGTGGGAGCCACCGCTCACCACGGTCCGTCAGCCGATGCGGGCGCTCGGCGAGCGGGCGTCGTCGCGCCTGTTCGAGCGCATCGCCGACCCGTCCCTTCCGACGATGTTGGAGGTGCTCCCGACCGAGCTCGTCGTGCGGGCGAGCTGCGGGTGCCCCCGCCATGGCGCGCCCGATGGGGCGCGCGGCGCCGGCGGCGCGCCTCAGGTGGGGCGAGCCGCACCGTGAAGCTCGTGGCGCGCATCGTGCAGCGCGCGGCTCGATCGACCCCCGCTCCGGGTGCAGGCCCGGGGGCGGGGGTCGGCCAATCTCCCCGGAAGGCTCGCCCGGGGCGGGGTGCCGCGGCGTTGTCGAGCGCCGCGCCATGCCGTATGCATGGACGGTGATCCGCTCGGATTGGCCGCAGCGGCGTGCAGGAAGTGCGGCCCCACCCTCCACCAGCCGCCGCCCCTTCCGGGCCGCGCCCGGAAGGGGCGGCTCGGAGCTGTGGGCGAGCTGGCAGTCGACGCACTTTCATGCCGTGGGGTGACGCGTGGATGAACGTGGGCGCGGCAGCGGGTAGCCGTAACGTTGCAGGTCTGTTGCTCTTCGCCCAAGACGCGCGCAGACGGCTCGGCTACCCGTATCCTTGACCTAGGCCTCTTCGCTGAGCGTCCCGATCCCCCCCTCGAGGCAGCTCGCGAGGTCGCAGCACACAGCCCGGGCACCCCCCGCCCGGGCTGTGGCGCGTCCGGCGGCCGGTCCACCTCGCGCCGGGTGCCGCCGAGTCGCGCCGGCGCCCGCGCCATCCGGCCGACGCTGCCCGTTGCCGCGTCCCCGTTGCCCTGCGCGTCCCCTCGGGCGGAGGGGCGAGCCCACCGCGGTCGGGTGCGGTTTGGTGCCGGTCTCGGCGGCGGTGGGAGCGCCGGGGACGGCACGCGCCGTGAGAGCCGACCTCCGGCAGCAGCCAAACGCGCACCCCCCGGGCTCCGGTCGCGCTGGCCTCTCCGCAGCCGCCCGGCGGCGGTCCCTGTCGGGCAGGTTCGTGCGTCACACCCGCCGACGATGCGCCGGGGGTGTTGACGCGACGGAACCCGCGCCTCCGACGAACGCGGGTCCCGTCCGCTCGGGCGGGGAGCTCGTGGCGTCGCCCGGGCGATCTCTATGGCTGTGAGGCAGGGGCCGAACGGAGCACCGGTGGCCCTCGACGTCTGGTCCTGCTTGATGCAGCAATCCCACGCCCGAGCGCCGGCAACGCGAAGGGCTCAGGCCACGGGGTCAGCGAACCCCGGCGGGCCTCAGCTGGCGCGTCCGCCGACGACGCGGAGGTTGGCGGCTCCCAGCCGCACGTGCTGCTGCGCGGCCGCGTTGAGGAGCTCCTCCCAGGCAGGCCGCACGCGCTCGTGCTCTTGGCGGTGGCGGACACCGGTGGCAAGCGAACGCGCGGCATGCGCGGCCCGCGCTCGGCGTGCCTCGCCCTGCTCGGGGTCGAAGAGGTAGGCCGCGACCGCGCCGAACCCCGCCTCGAGGCCCAGCCGAGCCACGCCGCGGGTACGTCGCACCAGGTGCATCGACTATTTCCTCCCTGCCGCTCGCGTTTTCGCCGCTCGCGCTCGTTGCTGACCAGACGGGGCGCGTGCCCTGTCCGGCACGCGCCCCCGGCCCTCGTCAGCTGTCCTGGCAGTCAACTACCCGGGTAAGGCGGTTGCGAAACGCATTTCCCCTCGTGGCGGTCGGTTCGCAGCGACGTCCGGCAGCTCGCGCGTCGGGGTTCGCGGCGCCGCTTCCAGCGCGCGGCACCCGGCACGGCCGGAGCCGCCGTCGCCGGCAGGAGTGAATCGGGGCATTCAGGGCATGAACCGTTCGCAGCACGGGCCCGAGGCATTTCGGTCCAATACACGGTCGATCGTGCCGTAGGTACTGCATGAGGCTTCGTCCCCGCCGCAGGACGGTGTCGCACGCGACATCGGAGATCCCCATGGTGGTCGGGATGTGAGACGTGAGATGGTCAGGACGAGTCGATCGCTGAGCGGCAAGCGGGCGGCGCGAGAGGCACGCGCGGTCGTCCGCGAGGAGCTGCGCGGCAGGCCCGCCGAGATGGTGGAGACCGCCGTGCTCCTCGCGGGTGAGCTCGTGACGAACGCGATCGTCCACGGTGGCTCCGAGCTCCGTCTCGATCTCGACCTCGACGGCAAGATGCTGCGGGTGGCGGTCTCCGACGACGACCCGGCGCGCCCGACCCTCCAGCCGCCGAGCGCCGATCGGGAGAACGGCCGGGGCATGCTCATCGTCGACTCGCTTGCCACCGCATGGGGCGTCGACGGCGTCGGGCCCACGCAGGACAGTGGCAAGCGCGTCTGGTTCGAGCTCGACGTCGGGGAGAAGGCCTGAACGGCCGCCTCCGCCTGACGGAGTCTTCGTTCAGTCCTCGCCGTAGGCCTCGTGGAGCTTCGCCAGGCTACGTGCGAGAAGTCGCGACACGTGCATCTGGCTGATCCCGACACGCTCCGCGATCTCGGACTGCGTGAGGTCGTCGACGAAGCGGAGGTGCAGGATGTATCGCTCCCGCTCGGGAAGCTCCGCGATGTGCGGGAGCAGGATGTCGCGCTCGTCGATCTTCGTGTACGCCTCGTCGACCTCCCCGAGCCGGCTGGTGAGGGGCTCGCCCTCCGGCCCGGGCGTGTCGAGCGACGCCGAGCGGTAGGCGTGCCCGGCTTCGAGCGCCTCGAGGACCTCTTCCTCCGACGCACTGGTCGCCTCGGCGAGCTCGTTCACGGTCGGGGTCCTGCCGAGGCTCTGGGAGAGGTCGTCGACGACCTGGCCGAGGCTCAGGTAGAGCTCCTGCACCCGGCGCGGCGCGCGGACGGACCAGCCCTTGTCGCGGAAGTGCCGCTTCAGCTCCCCGACGATGGTCTTCGAGGCGTAGGCGGCGAACTCGAAGCCGAGATCGGGATCGAAGCCGTCGACCGCCTTGATCAGGCCGATCGAACCAGCCTGCACCAGATCGTCGTAGGACTCACTGCGCTTCACGAACCGGCGGGCGAGCTGGTGCACGAGGTCCAGGTGAGTCTCGATGATCTCGTCGCGAAGCGCTCGGTCGCGCGATCGGGAGTACTCCCTCAGCTTGTCGTCGATCGAAGCCACCCGTTCTGACGTGCTCGACATCAGTCCGCAAGCGACCGGCGAATGGTCAACCATCCCCGCCGCTGCCCACCTTTGATGTCGCCGATCTCGTGCTCGTCGACGAGTGCCTCGAGGATCCGCTCGGAGAGCTCCAGGGGGTCGAGGGGCCCGTCGCGAGACAGCGCGTGTTCGGTGACCGGGGCGACCGAGCAGGCGACGTGGATCGCGTCGTCGTCCCAGGTGTAGTCGAGTCTCAGCCGGCTCTCTGCGAGGGCGCCGAGCGCGCAGGAGTTGCACAGCTCGTCGATCGCCAAGCGGAGGTCCTCGACGGCGTCCACGCCGAAGTCCAGGCGTGAGGCGATCGCGCTCGCGCTCATCCGGGCGAGCAGCCATAGCTCGGGCCGCACGGGCAGCACGAGCTCGACGCGGTCCGCCGCACTGCCCTGGTGGCGCGCGGCCGCCGGATGGGGCGAGATGGTTCCCTCGCCACTGCTCGCAGGGACGGTCATTTCGCGATCGCCTCTTCGACGGTGGAGAAGACGGAGAAGACCTCGGAGAGCCCGGTCACTTCCAGGACCTTCGTGATCTGCGGGCGCGTCACCACGAGGCGCACGTCGCCGCGCTTGGAGGCGGCGACGAGGACGCCGAGGCCGGTCGAGTCGAGGAAGGTGACCTGCGACAGGTCGACGACGATGGCTCCCTCGCTCGCGTCCTGCAGCATGGCTCGCAGCTCCGGGGCGGTCGAGACGTCGACCTCGCCTGCTGCCGTCACGACCGTGACTCCCTCGCGTGCTTGTGCGGACACCTGGAATAGGTCGTCCATCTCGTGCATCTCCCTTAGGGTCGATCTCGCATCCAACGCAGCCCAGCGCCCCAACCCTCGCCGCCGCCTAACGTGCTGGCCGCCCGTGCGTGGTTGTGTGCCTCCACGGTAGACCGCACGCGCCACCTCGCGTGCCGCCAACCTGGTACGGACCGGCGGCAGCGCTTGCGCCGTCGGGCCCGTCGCCGGTCTCCCCGGAGGGGTTTCTCGGCCTCGGCGCGCGGGTAGCAAGCAAGTTTCCCCGCCTCGACGCCCGGGTAGCTACCTCTCAGCCTGTAGCCACCGTACCGGCGGGCGCGTGCCGGACGAGCGAGAGCGAGGAGTTGCCCGTGGTCACGATGGCTGACGGTCGGCAGGATGCGCGAGACGTGCGCCGACCGCCCGAGGTGATCGGCGCCCCGGGACGCCCGACGCTGGCGGGCCGTCTGCCGGCCGCGACCGAGCGCGGGCCGCGGGTGCGGCGGGTCCGAACGACCCGGCCCCGAGCTGGCCGGCTGGCCGGCACCGAGGGCGCGCAGGGACGGCAGGTCGTTGCCGCCGCGGTCGTCCGCGTCACCCGCGATCACGGCTCGCTGGCCTCGACCGAGCCCGGCACGGGCGCCTTCGGTGGCAGGGTCACCGTGCAGACGGTGACGGCCGGGGCGCCGACCGCGCGCACGGCTCGGCCGCCACGCGACCAGCAGGGCGCGGCCTGAAGCTCGGACGGCCGTCGTCGCGGCCGGGCGCCGTGCACCGCTGGAGCGGTCTCGGGCGCCGCAGCATCAGAGCCGGCGCCGGTAACGCGTCTCTACCAGTCCGGACGCGCCGAACTCCGCCGTCCGACACCGCCCGTCCTCCGCCCACCCGAGGGCCTCGCAGAAGGCGCGGGCTGCGACATCGGCCTCGGGGATCCACAGCGTCGCGGAGGCGAAGCTCGCGTCCGCCAGGGCGGCGAGCGCGCCCGTGAGCAGCAGGCGACCGACGCCGTGCCGCCACCGGCCGGGGTCGACGTAGAGCGCGTAGATCTCGCCGTCACCCTTGCCGTCAGGGTCACGGCTTCCGCCACCGGCGACGAAGCCGGCGACGTCGCCGGTCCCGTGCTCCTCCGCCACCAGCACGAAGTGGTCGTCGCCGGGAGGCAGTGCGAGGTGCTCATTCCAGCGCGACTCCCGCTCGTCGACCGAGGGAGCCTCGACGGCGTCCGCGGCAGCGACCGAGCGCGACGCCTCCCGTGATGCCCAGACGTGGAGCTCGGCGACGCTCCGGGCGTCCCGAGGCGCCGCCTCGCGTAGCACGAACTGTCCCGGGATCGGCCCGCCACGCGGCACAGTGCCGCCGGGCCCGCGGGGCGGCATGCTAACGGCCGGTGGAGGACGCGACGGGCTGGAAGCGTCGCGCACCGAAGCGCCGTCGTGCCCGGCCTTCCCACCGCTGCATCTCCGGCGCACCTCCTCCGAGGGGGTCGCCCGGCGCCTCGGCGCCAGTCGCTGCCTGCCCGCTCGGGAGGCGTCCGCACGGTACTCCGAGCGTCGCCGTCACGCCCGTCGGTGAGCCCGCGCTGTTCTCGTCCAGAACACCGGGCTCGGCGCCCGGGGCCATGGGCGAGGGGAGGCCGGCGGTGCACCGGCGCAGTGCGGAGGAGCGCCGCGACGCACCGCGTCGCGCCCGATATCGCAGGCGTCTGACGGCATAGGATTAGACATGTGACGCGCGAAAAGCTCGGCGATGCCGAGTACGAGCGGCTGCTCACGCTGAGGACGGGCCTCCGACGCTTCCTGCGCTGGAGCAGCGACCGGGCCGAGGAGGCGGGCCTGACCCCCGCGCAGCACCAGCTGCTCCTCGTCGTCCGCGGCTTTCCCGACGGCCGGGGCCCGACGATCGGCGACGTCGCCGAGCAGCTGCTGCTGCGCCACCACAGCGTCGTCGGCCTCGTACAGCGCGCGGAGGCGGCCGGTCTCGTGCGGCGGGTCCCCGACGACAAGGACGGGCGCGTGGTCCGGCTGCGGTTGAGCGCCGCGGGGGAGGCGGCGTTGGAGGGCCTGACCGCGCTCCACCTGGAGGAGCTGCATCGCCTCGCCGACGACCTGCGCCCGCTCTGGGAAGGGATTGAGCCCGCATCGCGCACCAAGCGCGACGCCGGCGCTCCGGCGCGCGCGGCGCGTGAGGCCTCTGCGGGGCGCTCCCGCGCGTCGGGCGGCTGAAGGCCCGAATCGACCCGCCGGCCGCTCGCGCGTGACGGGCGACGTTCCCGCGAGGCGCACGAGGCCGCGCACCGGCGACGTTGCCGGCTGAGCAGGTGACGATGAGCGCTCCTCGCGGCCGAGGCCGCACCTGACGCCGGACGTCGAGGTGAGCGACGGCCGCGCCGGACGATCTCGACCGTAGGTTTCGTCTCCGTGCACGGGGCGGCCCGGTCCGGGACGGTCCATTGACAGGCAGGCAGTGGGTGCCTACTATCCGGTTACGTAAGCGCTTACTTGTAAGCGCTTACGTTGGGGGGATGGGGTGCGGGCTCCAACGATCTACGACCTTGCCAAGAGGACGGGCGTCTCCATCGCCACCGTCTCGCGGGCATTGAACGACAAGTCCGGTCTCAGCCAGGCCACGCGGGATCGGGTGCTCGCTGCGGTCGAGGAGCTGGGCTACGTGCCGAACGGCACGGCCAGAGGTCTCAGCTACGGCTCGACCGAGACGATCGGCGTCGTCGTCGCGACCCGGACCCCGAACGTCGCGCAAGCTGCCGAGGAGCACGAGAGCCTGCTCTTCGTCGACGCGGTGATCCGCGGCGCCGAGCGCTCGGCCCAGCGCAGCGGCTATGCGCTCCTGCTCGTGAGCATCCGGCCCCGGTCCGGGTGGGAGGCCGCCAAGAAGATGGTCGGCCGAACCGACGGCCTCGTCATCGTCGACCGCGCGGTCAGCGAGGAGGCAATGGCGTGGCTGGCGGCCCGGCATCCGGTCGTGGCGCTCGCCTGGGACAGCCCGAAGGGCAACGAGATCGTGGTCCGGATCGACAACGTCGGCGGGACGCGGCTGCTCGTCGAGCACCTCGTGAAGCGGCACGGTTACACCGAGCTCGGCATCGTGCGCGGCCCGGTCTCCAGCCCGGACGCGACCGTCCGCTGGCACGCGGTCGAGGAGATTGCTGCCACGCTCGGGGTCAGGATCGTCGGCACCTGGACCGGGGACTTCAGCGCCTCGAGCGGGCGGCGCATCGCACGGAGCATCGTCCGGGCGGGAGGGCCGTTACCCCGGGCCCTGCTGTGCATGAACGACCAGATGGCCGTGGGCGTCCTGAGCGTGTTCGCCGAGGACGGCATCGACGTGCCGGGCCACGTGGCGGTGACCGGCTTCGACGACATCGTCGTCTCGCGCTATCTGAGCCCTGCGCTCACCACCGTTCGTCAGCCCGCCGAAGAGCTCGGCGCCACGGCCGTCACGAGCCTCTTCGACGTGGCGCGCGGCACGGCGCTGCCGAGCAGGGAGATCGTGCTCCCCACCGAGCTCGTCGTCCGGGCCAGCTGCGGCTGCGACCCGTCGTCGCGGCCTGCGGGCAAGGTGTAGTTCGGCCGTGGCGTTCGTCGCGAGGCGGCTCGTCTTCTACGTCGTAGCGGCCTGGGTTGCGGTGACGGTCAACTTCCTCATCCCGCGCCTGATCCCGGGCAACGCCGTGACCGTGATGATGGGCAAGTACCCCGCGCTGCAGCCCGCGGCCGAGCACGCCCTCGACGTGCTGCTCGGGGTCGGCAAGCACAACGGCGGGATCGTCCGGCAGTACTTCAGCTACCTCGGCGACCTCCTCCACGGAAATCTCGGCACCTCGCTCAGCCAGTACCCCGCGAAGGTGTCGACCCTCATCGGCCAGTCGATCCCCTGGACGCTCATCCTCGTCGGGACCGCGACAGTCGTCAGCTTCGTCGTCGGGACGCTGCTCGGCATCCTGGCCGCCTGGCGCCGCGGCGGCTGGCTCGACCAGCTGCTCCCGATGCTCACCTTCCTCCAGGCGACGCCGTACTTCTTCCTCGCGCTGCTCGCCATCGACGCCTTCGCGTTGCACTGGCACGTCTTCCCGATCGCTGGGGGCTTCAGCAACGGGCTCGCCGAAGGCTGGCACTGGTCGTTCATCATGAGCGCCGTCGACCATTCGCTGCTCCCGGCGATCACGCTCGTCGTGACCTCGATGGCCGGCTGGATGCTCCAGATGCGCAACGTCATGATCACGACCATCGGCGAGGACTACGTCCTCGCCGCCCAGGCCAAGGGCCTCTCATCGCGTCGGGTCGTCTTCACCTACGCGGCCCGCAACGCCATCCTCCCGAACATCGCAGGATTCGCGCTCTCGCTCGGCTTCGTGATCGCCGGCGCCTTGATCATGGAGATCGTCTTCTCCTACCCAGGTGTCGGCCAGCTCCTCTACAACGCCGTCACCTCGGACGACGGACCGCTGATGCAGGGCGTCTTCCTCGTCATCGCGTTGGCCGTGCTCGCGGCGTCGCTCATCGCGGACGCGGTCTACGTGGTGGCCGACCCCCGGGCACGTCGGCAGGCGGCCTACTGATGGCGCTCGCACGGCTCGCGCAGGCAGTGACGGCGACACGGGCCGGAGCCCGGGCCGCCTGGCGCGCCCTGCCGACGAAGGCGCGGGTCGGCGCGATCTTCATCGGCGTCTTCGCCTTCGTCGCCATCGCCGGTCCCTACCTCGCCCCGTACGACTACACGGCGACGATCGCGACCGCCACGGGCGCGACTGCGCCGAGCACCGCGCACCTGCTCGGCACGACCTCGACCGGCCAGGACGTCCTCTCCCAGCTGCTCGTCGGGACGCGCTCGACGGTGTTCATCGGCCTGCTCGCCGGCGTCATCGCCACGTTCCTCTCCGTCGTCGTCGGGGTCTCGGCCGGCTTTCTCGGCGGCTTCGCCGACGAGGGCCTCTCGCTGCTCAGCAACGTCTTCCTCGTGCTGCCTGCGCTCCCGCTGCTGATCGTGATCTTCGGCTACCTGCCGACCGCGGGCAACGTCGTCATCGCCTTCATCTTGAGCCTGCTCGGCTGGCCGTGGGGCGCCCGGGTGATCCGGGCCCAGACCCTCTCCTTGCGCAGCCGCGACTTCGTCGCGGCCTCGAGGGAGACCGGCGAGCACACCTGGCGCCTGATCTTCTTCGAGATCCTGCCGAACGAGGTCAGCCTCATCGCCGCCAGCTTCGTCGGAACGGTGCTCTACGCGGTGCTCAGCTCGGTCGGCCTGGCCTTTCTCGGATTCGGCGTCGGCGGGTCGAGCTGGAGCCTCGGGACGATGCTCTACTGGGTCCAGAACCAGGATGCGATCCAAGTCGGTGCCTGGTGGTGGTACGCGCCGCCCGGGATCTGCGTGGCGCTGTTCGGCATGGGCCTCGTCCTCATGAACTTCGGCCTCGACGAGCTCGGCAGCCCGCGGCTGCGGGCCGCCGCCAGCAAGAAGCGCATCGGGGGTCGGGCCTGGCGACTGCCCGAGCCCACTCGAGTACTGCGCGAGTCGCGTCGTCCGCGGCACCTCGCCGGCATCCGGCCTCACGGCGGGGGAGCGGCGTGACCCGGGCCGTTGGCTCCGGCGCCGCGCCGGCGGCGTCGCGGGCAGCCGCCGCCGCGACGGGTCGTCCGGCCCCCCCCGCCGAGGCCCTGCCAGTGCTCGAGATCCGCGGGCTTTCGATCACCTACCTCGCGACCGGCAGCGGCGTGCGTGCGGTCCACGACGTCGACCTGTCGCTGCGTCCCGGGGAGGTCGTCGGCCTGGCGGGCGAGAGCGGCTCGGGCAAGTCGACGCTGGCGTACGGCGCGTGCCGGTTGTTGCGTCCGCCCGCGGTCATCACGGCCGGCAGCGTGATCTATCGCGGCAGGCGGGTCGAGCCGGGCGGCGTCGAGGTGCTCGATCAGTCAGCGGCGCAGCTGCGCGCCCTGCGCTGGCGGGAGATCGCCATCGTGTTCCAGAGCGCGATGAACGCGTTGAACCCGGTGCTTCGGGTGCGCGACCAGCTCGTCGACGTGATCGACGCGCACCTGCGCCTCCCGAGGGACGAGGCGCACGAGCGAGCGGCGTCGCTGCTCGATCTTGTCGGCATCCCCCGCGACCGGCTGGCGAGCTATCCGCACGAGCTGTCGGGCGGCATGCGCCAACGAGTGATGATCGCCATGGCGCTCGCCGTCGATCCCGAGATCGTCATCATGGACGAGCCGACGACGGCGCTCGACGTCGTCGTCCAGCGCGAGATCCTGTCCCAGATCGTCGAGCTCAAAGAGCGTCTCGGCTTCTCGATCCTCTTCATCACCCACGACCTCTCGCTGCTCCTCGAGCTCGCCGACCGCATCGCCGTGATGTACGCGGGCCAGCTCGTGGAGGTGGCGAGCGCCGCGGACCTCCACAAGCGGCCGGCGCACCCGTACACGCGGGGATTGCTCAACTCGTTCCCGTCGCTGCGCGGCCCGCGCCGCGAGCTCGCCGGCATCCCGGGTTCGCCCCCGGACCTGCGCAGCCCGCTGGAGGGCTGCCCGTTCGTCCCGCGTTGCGGTTTCGCCACCCCAGCATGCCTCGAGGTGGACATGCGGCTCGCCCCCGTCGGCGGTTCGGATGACCAGTCGCACGTCTCGAGCTGCCCCTTCGTCTCGCCCGACGAAGCGGGCGGCACCGGAGCGGTGGACCAGTGAGCGGCCAGGCGCCCGAGCGCCAGGAACGGTCCGGCGGGCCGGTCGCGATCCGCTCCCCGGCCGCGGACCGCGGTGCCCTCGTGCTCGAGGCCGTGCAGCTGTGCAAGGACTTCCGCCTCGGGCGCCGCCGGGACGCGGCGGTGCTCGCCGCGGTGAGCGACGTCTCGTTCGGGCTCTACCGCGGCGCCGTCGTGGCCCTCGTCGGGGAGAGCGGGTCGGGCAAGTCGACCGTGGCGCGCCTGCTCGCCGGCCAGGATGAGCTCACGAGCGGTGAGGTGCGCCTCGACGGACGGGCGATGCACCTCGACCACCGCAAGGCGTTCCGGTCCTACAAGCGCGATGTGCAGATGGTCTTCCAGGACCCGTTCGCCTCCCTCAACCCGGTGCACACGGTCCGCTACCACCTCGAGCGCCCGGTCCGGCTGCAACGCGGGACGAAGGGACGTGCCGCGGTCGAGACCGAGATCGTGCGGGTGATCTCCGAGGTGGAGCTGAAGCCGGCGCAGCAGTACCTGGCGAAGTACCCGCACGAGCTCTCGGGCGGCCAGCGCCAGCGGGTCGCGATCGCGCGCGCGCTCGCCGCGCATCCCCGCGTCCTGCTCGCGGACGAGCCGGTCTCGATGCTCGACGTCTCCATTCGTCTCGAGGTCCTCGCGCTGCTCGACGGGCTGCGCCAGCAGCGGGACCTCGCCGTGCTGTACATCACCCACGACATCGCGTCGGCCCGCTACTTCGCCGACGAGACGCTCGTGATGTACGCCGGTGAGATCGTCGAGCGCGGGCCGTCGGAGGAGCTCACCCAGCGCCCGGCGCACCCCTACACCCAGCTCCTCGTGGCCTCCGCACCGGACCCGGATGCGCTCGGCAGCACGCTGCGGACGGGCACAAAGGTCTCGGCCCGCCAGGCGGGGAGCGCCCTAGCGAGCGTGAAGGGGTGCCGCTTCAGCGCCCGTTGCCCGTTGGCCGACGAGCGGTGCCGGCGCGAGGCGCCGCCCCTCGTGGCGATCGGGCCGCGACGGGCGGCGGCCTGCTGGCGGCTCGACGTCGCCGCACCAGATGTCATGTCGGACAACAGGCAGGAGGGGGATGAGTGCATGAGAGCTTGACGCCGGCCAGTCCGGCCGGCGGGCACCAAATGGGGAGCATTACGCAGAGAAAGGTTCAACACCTATGAACAAATGGACCAAAGCGAAGGGGCTGGGAGCGGTCATCGCTTCGGGCCTCATCACCGCTGGTCTTCTCGCCGGCGGCGTGGCTGGCCCGGCGGCGTCGAGCGCTTCGGCAAGCTCGACCTCCGTGCTGACCATGGAGTCGAGCCAGGAGAGCTCGTTCACCGACAGCTTCAACCCGTTCCTCACCGGTTCGAACCAGACCGGTGTCGGCGCGACCTCGTTGATCTACGAGCCGCTGCTCCAGTTCAACGTGGCCCAGCCCTTGAAGGCACCGTACAACTGGCTCGCGACCGCGTATTCGTGGGGCAGCGGGGGCACGTCGATCACCTTCGCGATCCGTTCCGGCGTGAAGTGGTCGAACGGCAGCGCGCTCACGCCGAGCGACGTCGCGTTCACGTACAACCTGTTGAAGCAGTACCCGGACGTGAACGTCAACGGTCTCCCGATCACGGGTGCGACCGTGTCGGGGGACAACGTGACGGTCGACTTCTCGTCGTCGCAGTACGCCAACCTGCAGCTGGTGGCGAGCGTGTACATCGTGCCCCAGTCGATCTGGAGCAGCGTCGGGGACCCGGGTACGTACCTCGACGCCTCCCCGGTGGGCTCCGGGCCGTACACCCTGGACAACTTCACTCCTGAGGGCTTCACGCTGAAGGCCAATCCCCTGTACTGGGGCGGCACCCCGAAGGTCGGTGAGGTCTCCTTCCCGACGATCTCCTCCGCGGCGACAGCGCTGTCCGAGCTCGACACGAACCAGCTCGACTGGGCGGGGAACTTCATCACCGGCCTGCAGAAGGCGTTCGTGGGGAGCAGCAAGAGCCACCGCGTGTGGTTCAAGGGGGTCAACACGAACACGCTCTACCCGAACCTCGACAAGTTCCCGACCAACCAGCTGCCGGTGCGCCAGGCGATCAGCCTCGCGATCAACCGCACGCAGATCGCGTCGCAGGGTGAGTCGGGCTTCGAGCCTCCCGCGACCAACGCCAGCGGTCTCGTCCTGCCGAACTTCCAAGGGCTGCTGACGCTGCCGGCCAAGACCTCGGCGCTCAACCAGAGCCCGAACAAGGCCGCCGCGCAGGCGATCCTCAAGAAGGCCGGCTACGTGCTGGGCAAGGACGGGTACTTCCACACCAAGGCGGGCAAGACGATCTCGCTCGAGATCATCGAGCCGGCGAGCTACAGCGACTACGCCGCTGACGCCACGCTCATCGCGAAGGAGCTCCGCAACGTCGGGATCCAGGCGACGTTCGTCGGCACGTCGGTCCCGGCATGGAGCAGCGACCTCGGCGACGGTGACTTCCAGCTGGCCATCCGCTGGGGGTACTCGGGAATCTCGGCCTACCAGCTGTACAACTACTGGTTGAACAGCTCGCTCTCGTCGGGCAAGAACGCCAAGACGGCGGCGGGTGACTACGAGCGCCTCGACAACGCGGCGATGAACCGCGCGCTCGCGAAGCTCGGGAGCGCCACGACCATCGCCCAGCAGCGTACCGACCTCGGCCCGATCGAGCAGTACGTGGCGACCGAGCTGCCGGTCATCCCGACGACCTACGGCGCGGCCTTCGACGAGTACAACACCGCGGCGTTCAGCGGCTGGCCGTCGGCGACCAACCAGTACGAGTCGGGCAGCCCCAACACGCCGACGAACGAGGTCGTCGTGCTCCACCTCTCGCCGAACAGCTGATCGGCGGTCCGCTCCCCGCTCCCTTTCGGGAGCGGGGAGCGGGGGCAGCTCCCGGCAGTGCCCTTCGGCCCTAGCACGGCTTGAGGCGCCCGGGAGCCGTGGCGGCTGGCCAGTCCCACTTCGGGGTGCGTGTCTGGCCGGCCGCCAACAACCTACAAGTCGGGGGAGAGCCCCGACCACTGAGAGGACGGTCCCCGCCTGGAGCCTTTCCGGGCGGGCGACCGGGCCCCGTGGGTGACGCCGCCCTTCCGGCGGACCGATACGACCTGTCCCGGGCGGCAGTTGGAGGATGGAACGATGGTGCACGCAGTTGAGGCGAGGCTCGACGGCCTCGAGCTCGAAGAGAAGGCCGCAATCGCCTGCGGCGTCGATCGCCCAGCCCGGCGCGGCGGGGCCGCACGGCGCCGGTGCGTCAGCGCCGCCGAGCCCGCGACCCCGCCAGTACCGCGGGGCCCGGGCGGCTCCCGGTGGGGGTCGGGCCCGCCCACCTCGTGTCACGTCCCAGGGCGGAAGTGAGCTGACCGGGCCCCGGCCCGCGGACCGCCTCCGCCTGACCCCCCCGCCGCGCCCGCAGGACGGTGCCCACCGCCCCGCCGGGCCCGGTGGACGGGGGCGCGGGCCGAGCCGTCGCGTCCCGCGAGGAGCAGAAGAGCTGAGCTACGGGCACTTCGACGACGAGCGCCGCGAGTACGTGATCACCCGTCCCGACACGCCGACGCCGTGGATCAACTACCTCGGGACCGAGGAGTACTTCGGATTCGTGTCGAACACCGCGGGAGGCTGTTCGTTCTTCCGCGACGCGCGCCTGCGCCGGCTGACCCGCTACCGGTACAACAACGCCCCTGCCGACGTCGGGGGGCGGTACCTCTACCTGCGCGACGACGCCTCCGGCGCGTTCTGGTCGCCGACGTGGCAGCCGACACGGCGCGAGCTCGACGACTACGAGTGCCGGCACGGGCTCTCCTACACCCGCATCGCCTCCTCATGGGGCGGGGTGCGCGCCGAGACGCTCTACTTCGTGCCCCTCGGCGAGGACCTGGAGGTCTGGCGGCTGGCGGTCACGAACGAGCGCGACGCTCCCGTCTCGCTGTCGCTGTTCTCCTCGGTCGAATTCTGCCTGTGGGACGCCCAGGATGACGCGACGAACTTCCAGCGCAATCTCTCCGTCGGGCAGGTCGAGGTGGAGGACGGGGTCGTCTTCCACACGAGCGAGTACCGGGAGCGGCGCGATCACTTCGCCTACTTCGCCTGCTCGGAGCCGCTCGCGGGCTTCGACTCCCAGCGGGAAGCGTTCCTCGGCCCCTACCGGGGCTGGGAGCGGCCGCTCGCCGTCGAGGAGGGCCGGAGCTCCGGCTCGATCGCCCACGGCTGGGCGCCGATCGGCTCGCACCACGTCCGGCTCGACCTCGCCCCCTCGGCGAGTGCCGAGGTCGTCTTCCTCCTCGGCTACGCCGAGAACCCGGCGGAGGACAAGTTCGACCCTCCTGGCTCCGTGACGCTCAACAAGCGGCGGGTCCGGCCGGTCATCGACCACTGGCTGCGCACCGACGTGGTGGACGAGGCCTTCGACGCCCTTCGGTCGCACTGGGGCGAGCTCCTCTCGGTCCTTGAGGTGGCCACGCCCGACGAGGACACGAACCGGATGGTCAACATCTGGAACCCGTACCAGTGCCTCGTCACGTTCAACCTGAGCAGATCGATCTCGCTCTACGAGTCCGGCATCGGCCGCGGGCTCGGCTTTCGGGACTCGAACCAGGACCTGCTCGGCTTCGTCCACCTGCGCCCGGCACGCGCCCGCGAGCGCCTGCTCGACCTGGCGGCCACCCAGCTCGCGACCGGTGGTGCGTACCATCAGTACCAGCCGCTCACCAAGCGGGGGAACGACGGCATCGGCTCGGGGTTCAACGACGACCCGTTGTGGCTGATCCTGGCGGCAGCGGCCTACCTAAAGGAGACAGGTGACGCGCCGGTGCTCGACGAGCCCGTGCCGTACGACAACCTGCCCGGCACCGAGACGACGTTCTACGAGCATCTGCGACGCGCCCTCGGCTACACCCTCGGCCGGCTCGGCCCGCACGGCCTGCCGCTGATCGGCCGGGCGGACTGGAACGACTGCCTGAACCTCAACTGTCTCTCCGACACGCCCGGCGAGTCCTTCCAGACCGCCGAGAACCGTGCCGGCGGCGTCGCGGAGTCGGTCTTCATCGCCGGCCAGTTCGTGCTCGCCGCGGCCGAGCTCGCCGGCATCGCTCGCCTGCGCGGGCTCGTGAAGGAGGCCGAGTCCTACGAGGGGGCGGCGCAGCAGATGACGGCGGTGATCGACCGCCACGGCTGGGACGGCGAGTGGTTCCTGCGCGCCTACGACCACGCCGGCGGCGTCGTCGGATCGCACCGCAACGACGAGGGCCAGATCTTCATCGAGCCGCAGGGCATCTGCATCCTCGCCGGCGTGGGGGTCAACGACGGCAGGGCCGCGAGGGCGCTCGCCAGTGTCCGTGCGCGTCTTGCCACCGAGCACGGGATCATGCTCCAGCAGCCGGCGTACTCGAGGTACTACCGCGAGCTCGGGGAGATCTCCTCGTACCCGCCCGGCTACAAGGAGAACGCCGGGATCTTCTGCCACGCGAACCCGTGGATCATGATCGCCGAGACGATCGTCGGCGACGGCGACGCGGCGTTCGACTACTACCGGCGGATCAACCCCTCGGCGCGCGAGGCGATCAGCGGGGTCCACCGCTGCGAGCCCTACGTCTACGCGCAGATGATCGCCGGCCGGGACGCCCCCGCCCACGGCGAGGCCAAGAACTCCTGGTTGACCGGGACCGCGGCGTGGAACCTCGTCGCCCTCACCCAGTGGATCCTCGGGATCCGCCCTGAGCTCGGCGGCCTGCGCATCGACCCGGTGCTCCCCTCGCACTGGCCGGGGTTCACGGCGCGGCGGCGCTGGCGCGGCGCCACCTACGAGATCGCGGTGACCCAGGCGGCCGGGGCGAGCGGGCGCGTCCGGCGGCTCGTGGTCGACGGCACGGACGTGGAGGGCAATCTCGTGCGCCCGGCACCGCCCGGGACGACGGTGCGGATCGAGGCGTCGATCGGCTGAGCGGCCAGGGCCGCCCCGCTTCACCGGGGGGCGGCGCCCTCAGGAGCGCCTGAGGAGGATGGTGGCGTCGAGGCCGTGGCCGCCGGGCCCGTCGCGCAGCTCGACGGTGCCGCCGCTGTTGCGGACGAGCTGGTCGACGATCGCCAGGCCGAGGCCGCTGCCGCGGTCGGCCCTGCCGGTCCAGAACCGGTCGAAGGCGTGCGTCCGGTCCTCCGGCGCCATCCCGTGCCCCTCGTCGACCACGTGGATGGCGACGCGGCCGCCCTCCTCGCCGAGGTCGAGCCGGACGGAGCCACCCTCGGGCGTCGCACGCAGCGCGTTGTCGATCAGGTTGTCGAGCGCCTGGTCGAGATCGGCCTGGACGACAAGGGCGCGGGTGGGGCGGAGGGGGCTCGTGAGGAGGCGGACGCCCTGGTCGGCGGCGACGCTCTGCCAGGCGACCTCCCGGTTTCGCACCACCTCGGCCACGTCGACCGGCTCGGGGATGGCGCGGGTCTCCTCCGCGTGCGCGAGCGCCAAGAGGCCCGTCACGAGCCGGGCGAGGCGCTCGATCTCGCCGAGGACGCCGTCCACCTCCTCGGGAGCGGGCGTGGCGTCGGCGCGCAGGTTCTCGAGGCGCAAGCGCAGCGCCGTGAGCGGCGTGCGCAGCTGGTGGGACGCGTCGGCGACGAACGCCCGCTGCGCGGTGATCAGCTCGCCGAGCTGGAACGCCATGACGTTCACCGTCTCGGCCAGCTGTACCAGCTCGCCCGGCCCGGTGTCGGTCGGCGCCCGGGCGGCGAGGTCGCCGTGCCCGAGGTCGGCGACGGCCAGCTCGATGCGCTTCAGCGGGCGCACAAGGGACCGCACGACGGCGAAGCCCGCCGCGGCGGCGAGCGCGAGCGCCGCCAGCCCGAGGCCGAGCAGCGCGAGGGCGATGTCGCGCACCTTGTCGTTGACGACCGAGGACGGCTCGGCGACGAGGAGCACCCCGGCGGCCGGCGGCGGGCTCTCGTGCGGGCTGTCGTGCTCGGCGGTGTTGGAGCGCTCGTAGGTGTTGGCGACGGGGACCGCGGCGAAGAGCAACGAGTCGCCCGAGCCCCCGACGGCGACCGTCGCCGAGCCGGTGACCGTCGCGCCGGCGCCGGCGCTGAACAGCTGCGTGTGGCTGAGGAGGTGGGACGCCTGTGCGCGCGCCGCGCCGCTCGACACGATCGGGCGGCCGCTCGTGTCGAGCAACGCGACGAGCGTCACGTCGCCGGCGGCGAAGTCGTCGACTCGCGAGGTGAGCGCTGCCCGGTCGGCCGCCGTGATCACCGGTGGCCCGGGTACGGGGGCGTCCCCGTCGTCGTCCTGCTTGTCGGACTTCATGTCGTCGATGCCGAGGGAGTGGTTGAGCGGGGGTGCCACGAGTCGGGCGGCATCGGCGGCCGCCCGGCCGAGCGCCCCGAGCTCGTCGCTGCGCACCTTGCCCGACCAGAGGATCCCGAACGGCACGCCGAAGGCCACCAGCACGACGAGCGTGAGGCCGATGTAGCCGAGGAGCAGACGCCGGAGCACCGGTGGGCGCGCCGCCTAGCCTCAGGCGTCCGGCTGGAGCCGGAAGCCGACGCCGCGGACGGTCTCGACGAGCTGGGGGTTCCCGAGCTTGCGGCGGAGCGAGCTCATGTGGACGTCGAGCGTCTTCGAGGGGCCGTACCAGTTCATGTCCCAGACGCGCTCGAGGAGGTCCTGGCGCTGCACCACCGCTCCCGGGTCCTCGGCCAGCACCGCGAGCAGGTCGAACTCCTTGGCGGTGAGGGTCAGCTCGCCGTCGCCGACGAAGACCCGCCGGCGCCGGCGGTCGATGGTGATGGGACCGACCTGTTGGAGGTCGGCGACGTCGCTGGCCGTCGAGGCGCGGCGCAGCACGGCGCGGATGCGGGCGATCACCTCGCGCAGCCCGTAGGGCTTCGGGATGTAGTCGTCGGCGCCGAGCTCGAGCCCGAGGACGCGGTCCGTCTCGTCGGTGCGCGCCGAGAGGATGAGGATCGGCAACGAGCTCTTCGCCCGCAAGGCGCGGCAGACGTCGAAGCCGTCCATGTCCGGCAGCCGGAGGTCGAGAAGGACCACGTCGGGCAGCTCGGTCGCGAGCGCCGCGGCCCCGGTGGTCACGTGCTGGACGTCGAAGCCCTCACGCGTCAGGCCGGCGACGAGGGGTTCCGCGATGCCCTCGTCGTCCTCGACCACGAGCAGGCGCACCGGGCCGCCTCGTACCTTGCCGCCGTCGGTCACGGCCAACGTGTCTCCGCCATCGCCGGGTCAGCCTACGGCCAGGTGGCGCCGGGCCGGCGGTAGGGTCGTCCCGTGTCCGGCGGACCCCCGGTCGTGGTGAGCGCGCGCGGGCTCCGCAAGGAGTTCGGGGAGTTCGTCGCGGTCGACGGCGTCGACTTCGACATCGTGCGCGGCGAGGTGTTCGGCTTCCTCGGCCCGAACGGGGCCGGCAAGACCTCGACGATGCGCATGATCGCGTGCATGTCGCCGCCGAGCGGGGGCGTGCTGCGCGTGCGCGGCATGGACCCGGCGCACGACGGCCCGGCCATCCGTGCCGGCATCGGCCTCGTGCCCCAAGACGACGCCCTCGATCTCGAGCTCAGCGTCCTCGACAACCTCCTGATCTACGGCCGCTACTTCGACCTGCCGAGGCGTGCCGTGCGCGAACGGGCGTTGCGCCTGCTCGAGTTCGCCCAGCTCTCCGAGCGCGCCGGCGCCAAGGTCGACTCGCTCTCGGGCGGGATGCGGCGGCGCCTGACGATCGCCCGGGCGCTCATCTCGGGGCCCGAGCTCGTGATCCTCGACGAGCCGACCACCGGGCTCGACCCCCAGGCCCGCCACCTCGTCTGGGAGCGCCTGTACCGCCTCAAGCAGGAGGGCGTGACCCTCGTCGTGACGACGCACTACATGGACGAGGCGGAGCAGCTCTGCGACCGCCTGGTCGTCATGGACGGCGGTCGCATCGCCGCCGCAGGCTCGCCGCGGGCGCTCATCGACGAGCACGTGAGCAGGGAGGTCCTCGAGGTGCGACTCGCCGACGACACCTACGCCGCCGCGGCCGAGCAGATCGCCAAGGTCACCGAGCGGGTCGAGCTCCTGGCCGACCGGCTCTGCTGCTACGGCGAGGACGGCGACACGATGCTCGCCGAGCTCCACGCGCTCGGCCACCGGCCGACGAGCGTCCTCGTGCGCCGGGCGTCGCTGGAGGACGTCTTCCTCCGGCTGACGGGCCGGCGCCTCACCGACTGAGCGCGCCCGCGTGGTCCCGTCGATCTTCGCCGGCCTCCCGGCCGCCCCCGAACGGCGCCGGGCGACGCCACTTTGGCGCCGCGCCTTCGCCTACTGGTGCTTCCAGTTCGCACGGACGTGGCGCTCGACGCTCACCGCGAGCGTCGTCTACCCGACGCTGTACCTCGCGGCGCTCGGGGTCGGCCTCGGCAGCCTCGTCGACCGCCATCTCGGCGCGACCAGCGGCTCCGCCGGGCTCGACGGCGTGACGTACCTCCGCTACGTGGCGCCGGGGATCCTCGCCGGATCGGTGATGCAGATCGCCGTGAACGAGTCCACCTACCCGGTGATGGCCGCCACCAAGTGGGTCCACACCTACGACGCGATGCTCGCCACCCCGCTTCGCGTGCTCGACGTCCTGGCGGGCCACGTGGGTTTCGTCCTCCTGCGGCTCGTTGTCACCTCGGCGACCTTCTGCGCCATCGCGGCGGGCTTCGGCGCGCTCGTCTCGCCCGAGGCGGTGCTCGCCGTCCCGGCCGCCGTCCTCACCGGCCTCGCCTTCGCCGCGCCGGTGATGGCGTTCGCCGTCACCCAAGAACGCGACAGCGGCTTCTCGGTGATCCACCGGCTCTTCGTCGTCCCGCTCTTCCTGTTCTCGGGGAGCTTCTTCCCGATCAGCCAGCTTCCGGGCTTCTTGCAGGCCGTCGCGGTGGTGACGCCCCTGTACCACGGCGTCGCCCTCTGCCGTGCGTGCACGCTCGGCAGGCTGTGGACGCTGGCGAGCCTCGGTCATGCCGCCTACCTCGTGGCGCTCGCGACCGCGGGCTGGGCCGCGGCGCGGGTCACCTTCCGCCGCAGGCTCGCGCCATGAGCACGGTCACCGGGCCGGCGAGTACGGCGCGCCGCGCCGGTCCATCGGCGCCGGCCCGCCTGCGGCGTGCGCTCCACATCGTGGAGCGCAACTTCCAGGTCTACCGGCGCGGCTGGATCTACTTCGTGTCGGGCTTCCTCGAGCCGTTCTTCTACCTGCTGAGCATCGGGGTCGGCCTGAGCCACCTGGTGGGGGACGTGCGCGTCGGCGGCCAGGTCGTGAGCTACACGCTGTTCGTGGCCCCGGGGCTCCTCGCCTCCTCGGCGATGAACGGCGCGATCTTCGACACGACCTACAACCTGTTCTTCAAGCTGAAGGTGGCGCACACCTACGACGCGGTCCTGGCCACCCCGCTCGGCACGGCCGACGTCGCCCTCGGCGAGATCGGCTGGGCGCTGGCGCGCGGGATGACCTACGCGGTGGCCTTCCTCGGCGTGATGGCCGCCCTCGGGCTCGTCGGGTCCCCCTGGGCGATCTTGTGCCTGCCGGGGGCGGCGCTCGTCAGCCTCGCCTTCGCCGCGACCGGCATGGCGGCGACGAGCTACATGACGAGCTGGCAGGACCTCGACGGCGTCTTCCTCGCCATGCTCCCGATGTTCCTGTTCTCCGGGACCTTCTACCCGCTCACCGTCTACCCGGGCGCGATCGCCGAGCTGGTACGGATCACGCCGCTCTACCAGGGCGTCGCGCTCCTCAGGGCGCTCGACACCGGCACCGTCTCGTGGTCGCTCCTCTGGCACGTGGCGTACCTGGCCGCCCTGGGCGGCGTCGGCGCCGTCGTGACGGCGCGGCGCCTCCGGCGGCTGCTCGCGCCCTGAGGCGCGGCTGCTCAGCGCCGCCAGCGCTGCAGCGTGCCGGACATCGCGTAGGTCCACTCGCCGGCGGCGCGGTAGCCGGCGGCGCGCAGGACCGCGGCCTGGCGGGCGATGTAGCGGCCGCTCAAGCCCCACCAGTCGTAGAGGAGCACCTGACGCGCTCGGGCGTGGGCGTGCAGGAAGCCGGCGGCGCCGCTGACGCCCGAGGCGTCGTCGGTGGCGAACCAGGTGGCGGCGAGCGGCAGGCGCGGCGCCCGCCCGACAGCGCCCGGGTAGTCGTAGGAGTCCATGTAGAAGGTCCAACCCTTGCCGCGACGGCCGAAGCCGCCCTGCCCGTCGAGGAGCACGATGGCCACGGTGCTCGACGTGGCCTCCTGGCGCGCCTGTGCCACGGCGGCCCGGACGCCCTGGTCCCAGCGGGTGAGGGGGAGGTCCCGCGCGATGGCCAGGTCGCCGCGCACGCCATAGGAGGCAAGGGCGGCGAGCATGGCGAGCGCGAGCAGGAGCGCGACGCGCCCGAGCCAGCACGACCACGACGCGGACCGGGTCAGCGCCACGGCCCGTCGTCGCGCCGCGACGTCGGGGGGACGCCGGGCGGTGGCCGCCCGGGCGAGCGCCGCCAGGCCGGCGCCGCTGAGCAGGTACACGACCGGCACGAGGAACAGGTCGACGCGGGTGAGGCCGAAGGGCCACTCGCGAAGCCCCGAGGCCACCAGCTGGAGGAGGCCCCCGCCGAACAAGACGGCGACGAGCCCCCGCCCGAGCGGGTGCCGGCGCGCGCTCCAGGAGCCGGCCAGCACGAGCGCGCCGACGACGAGATTGCCGCACAGGCCGAGCGCCCAGGGGAGCGAAGGCGGGACGACCTCTTGGAAGAACGGGTCGCCGAAGAGCGGCAGCCCGGTCCACGAGCCGGAGAGGAACGTCGGGAGCTGCTGCGCGACGACGTGCACGGCCGAGATCCCGTGGGGGAGGAAGAGCCCCTGCCAGTTCGGGTAGTGCAGGTCGAACGTCTGGGGGAGGACGAACGCGACCATCTCGGCGAGGACGACGGCGCCCGCCAGCACGGGCGCCGCCAGGCGACGGGCCGACGCCCGCCAGCCGGCGCGCCAGCGCGTCGCGACCCCGAACAGGTCGAGCGCGAGCAGCGGCGCGACGACGAATGGCGCCGGCACGCTGAGCAGGCCGAGGAGTCCGACGGCGACGTACCAGGAGCGGCGGGCGACGGGCGCGCTCGACGCCCGGGCGCGCGACCACGCGAGCACGGTCGCCACGGTGACCAGGGCCTCGACGACGTACGGCTTGAGCTGGATCGCGTAGTAGAGGACGGCGGGGTTGACGGCGAGCGCCGAGGCGAGGGCGGCGGCGATCCAGCGGGGGGCGAGGCGCCGACCGAGCAGGTACGTGGCCGGGCCGAGCAGGACCCACGCGACGACCATCGGCAGCCGGAACGCCCACTCGTGGTCGCCGAGCACGAGCACGGCCAGCTTCTCGAGGAGCATCCATCCGAGGGCCATCGGCGCGTACGTGCTGTGCAGGTCGGTCCGGAGGCCGGGCAGCGTCAGGTCGTAGGCGCGCCCCTGTTCGTCGAACCAGAACGGCGCCGTCGCGAGCTGCCAGTAGGCGGCGGCGGTCCCGGCCGCCAGCGCCGCCAGCATGCACGAGGCGACGAGGTCGATCCGGCCCGGCGTCCATCGGGCGCGGCGGGGGGGACCCACGCTCGATGTGGCCGCCGCCGGCCGCCTGGCCGCGGCGGCTACGGCCGGTGCGATGCTCGCCATGACCCCAATCGTCGCGTCTTCTGCAACCGCGCAGGGGACCCCGGCCTGTGGGCGGGGCGCGAGGGGGGAAGGGGCACCCGAGCGCACCCGTCCGCCGGGCCCGGACGGCGCGCGCCGGGCCCTGCTGCACAGGCCCCTCCCAGGGGAACGGCTACGTTGGCGGGCGGCGTCAACCCGAGGAGACCCACGCGTGCGGACCGCCAGCGATGTGTCAATCGAGCGCTCGGCGGCCGGGCGGACGCCGGCGGCGGGCAGGGAGGGCCGGGTCCGCTTCGCCTGGCTCGCCGGGCCCTGGCCGCCAGCGCTCGCGGCGTCCGGATGGTGGCTCTGGGCGTACTTGCACACGCGGCCGCCCAACTCGGCGCTCATCACGTCGCACGCGAGCACCGCCGGCAACGCCTACCACTCCTGGTCGTACGCGCACCTCGCCTACTCGGACGTGGTGGCCCTGTGGTATGCGCACCATCTCTTCGACCACGCGGCGCCCTACGTCCACACGGTCATCGAGTACCCCGTGCTCACGGGGCTGTTCATGTGGCTCGCCGCCTGGTTCCCGGGCATCCAGGGCTACTTCCTCGCGAGCGCGCTCGGCTTGCTCGTCTGCCTGCTCGGCTCGATCTGGCTGCTGCACCGGAGCTCCGCGCTGAAGGCGTGGGCGCTCGCGTGCTCGCCGCTCCTGCTCGTGTACACCCTGCTCAACTGGGACCTGCTCGGCATCGTCTTGATGCTCGCGGGCTACGAGCTGTACCGGACCAAGCGCTACGCAGCCAGCGGCGCGCTGTTCTCGCTGGCGGTCTTCGCCAAGTTCTTCCCGGTCGTCCTGTTCGCCTACTGCCTGTTGGCGCTGTGGCGCGACCGCGCCCAGCCGGGACGCGCCGCCGGCGCCCGCTCGATGCTCGCCTGGGCGGTCGGCGCCGGCGTCGTGGTGAACGTGCCGTTCGCCATCGCCAACTTCGACGGCTGGGCGCACTTCTTCGGCTTCAACGCCACGAGGGGCGGCGGCGGCGGCGTGCTCTCGGCGCTCAACATCGACAACGGATGGTCGGTGACCGCGGTCGACCTGTTGAGCGCCGCGCTGGTCCTCGGCGTGATGGCGCTGCTCGCCTGGAGGGTCCTTCGGGGTCTCAGCCCCGAGGTGGCGGCGGGTGTCGCGTTCGGGGTGTTCATGCTCATCAACAAGACCTACTCGCCGCAGTACACGTTGTGGGTGTACGTCTACGCCATCGTCGCCAGCTGGCCGCTGTGGTCGCTGGCGGGCCTCGCGCTCGCCGGCGTGGCCGACTACGCCAACGCGATGATCGTGTTGAACATGATCGCGGCCAAGGACACCGGCATCGGCTGGTACCTCGCCTGGGTCTTCCCGCTCAACCGGGCGCTCCGCCTGAGCGCGATCGCCGCAGGGATCGCGGGGTCGCTCTGGTCGCTCCTGCCGCGCCGCGACCGCAACGAGACGGGGGCCAGGCGGGTGGCGCTCGAGTAGGTGGGCACGGGCCTGCCCGCGCGCTCGCCGGCCTGGATCAGCCGCGCACGAGCTTGCGGGCGGCCGCGGCGATGTGGGGCGCCGAGATGCCGGCGGCGTCGAGGAGCTCTGCGGGCGTGCCCGAGCTCGACAGCGCGCGCACCGCCAGATGGGTGAGCCGCGGCGTGATCCCGGCCTCGGCGAAGGCGCTCATCACGGCCTCCCCGAGGCCGCCGGCGGGGTAGTGGTCCTCGGTCACGACGATCCTGCCGTCCGTCGCCCCGGCGCAGGCCGCCAGCGTCTCGATGTCGATCGGCTTCACCGAGTAGCAGTCGACCACCCGGGCCGAGATGCCCTCGGTGGCGAGGAGGTCCGCCGCGTCCAGGCTGTGGTGCAACGTGACCCCGGCTCCGATGAGGGTCACGTCGTCGGACGCGCCGCCCCGGAGGATCTTCGACCCGCCGATCGTGAACTCGTCCTCCGGGCCGTAGAGAACGGGGTAGGCGCCGCGCGTCGTGCGGATGTACGCGACGCCCGGGGCGTCGGCCATCGCGATGACGAGGGCCGCCGCCGAGGGGCCGTCGGAGGGGTAGAGCACGACGGAGCCGTTGACGGCCCGCATCGCGGCGAGGTCCTCGAGCGCCATCTGGGAGGGCCCGTCCGCGCCGATCTCGACGCCGGCGTGTGACCCGCAGATCCGGATCGGCAGCTCGGAGACGCCGGTCATGCGTACGAAGTCGTAGGCGCGCGAAACGAACGCCCCGAACGTCGCGGCGAACGGCACGTAGCCACGAGCGGCGAGACCGGCCGACGCGGCGATCATCAGCTGCTCGGCGATGAAGGCCTCCAGGTAGCGTTCGGGCGCCACCTTCAAGAACTCCTCGGCGTGGGTCGAGTTGCCGACCTCCGCGTCGAGTACGACGATCTCCGGCCGCGCCGACAGCGCCGCGAGCGCGTCGCCGTAGGCCTTGCGCGTCGCGACCTTCGATCCGAGCTCGTAGGCCGGCCGGACGACCTTCGCCTTCGGGTCGGGCGTGATGGCGGGCTTGCCGGCCGGTGGCGCGAGCGAGGTGATGACGAGGGAGGAGATCCCGCCAAGGCCTGCGATGGCGCGCTCGGCGAGCTCCGCCGGCAGGGCGGTACCGTGCCAGCCCTCCTTGTCCTCGACCTCGGGGACGCCCTTGCCCTTCACCGTTCGGGCGAGGATGACGCTCGGGCGCTCGGAGGCGATCGCGGCGTCGAGGGCCCGGTCGATCGCCTCCAGGTCGTGTCCGTCGACCGGGAAGGCCTCGCAGCCGAAGGCCTCGACCCGGCGGGCATAGGCGTCGAGGTCCCACTGGAGCTCGGTCGGGCCGCGCTGACCGAGCCGGTTCACGTCGACGATCGCGATGAAGTTGGAAAGGCCGTAGTACGAGGCCTTGTCGAGCGCCTCCCAGACCGAGCCCTCGGCCATCTCGCTGTCACCGCAGAGCATGAAGACCCGGTAGGGGAGCCGGTCGAGACGCGTCGCCGCGACCGCGATGCCCACGCCTGCCGCGATGCCGAGCCCGAGCGAACCGGTCGCCAGGTCGACCCAGGGAAGCACCGGCGTGGGGTGCCCCTGCAGGCGCGAGCCGAACTTCCGGTACGTCGTGAGGAGCTCCTCCTCGCTCACGACCCCGACGGCGCGGTAGAGCGCATAGAGCAGGGGCGAAGCGTGCCCCTTCGAGAAGATCAGGTGGTCGTTCGTCGGGAGCTCAGGGTGCTCCCAGTCGTAGCGCAGGTGCCTCGCCGCCAGCACGGCGATGAGGTCGGCCGCGGACAACGACGAGGTCGGGTGGCCCGAGCCCGCCTCGGTGCTGCAGCGGATGGCGTCGACGCGCAGCTGGCGGGCAACGTCGGCGACGGTGGCGAGGTCGGTGGTCGTCATCTGGGGCACCTCGTCAGCAGCGTGGGGGGCGGTGGTGCGGACGCTTCGTAGGCTATCGGGACCGCGGCCCCCAGGGTCGCCCGCGGCGCGCGCTCACGATCGGCCGAGCGAGCGATGTGATCGCACCGGGTCAGACCCGGTGCGCCGGGCCTCAGCGCCCGGTGCGCCCGCCCCGTCGCGGGGCGAAGAGGTCGATGAGCATCCGCATCAGGATCTTCTCGGTGGCCCCGGCCGAGCGGGCGAGCCCGGCGCGCAGGTAGTTCCACGTGTCCCACGAGGTCGCAACATCGATCGCGTCGAGCAGGACGCGCCCTTCCTCGGCCCGGCGGGCGAGCTCGGGAGCGAACGCCGCGGCGACGTGCTCACGTCGGATCGCTCGCATGCGGCGGATGCCTTCGGCCATGTCGTGGGAGGCATGCTCGTCGAACATCGCCGCCCGGCGGATCGGCGTGATCTGCTCGAACAGCCGGCGGTACTGGCGGGTGAGGATCTGCACCCGCTCGTCGATCGGCAGCTTCGGATCGATCGGCTGCAGATTCTCCAGGTGCCGGTTCATCTGGAGTGAAAGCGCCATGCTCCGCAGGGCCTGGACGTCCTCGAAGTGGTGGTACACGGTACGCAGGGCCACGCCGGCGCGCGCCGCCACCTCCTGAGCGGTCGGTCGCAGCTCGCCTTCCTCGACGAGCGCGAGGAGCGCCTCGAGGACGCGCATGCGCGTCCTCTCGCCTCTTGCCCTCCGCCCGTCGACCGGCGGTGTCCTCACCATTGCGTCACGCGGCATTTCCCTAGGTTACAGCGGCGGACGGGCCCGATGCTGAATTGGCACCACTCGTTACATGTGCAGTGAAGCGGCGGGTGGCTGCCGGTGCCTGCCAGGAGAACGGCGGCGCCACAGCGCGAACGCGCACAACGACGCCAGGCAGATGACGCCGAGCGCCGAGAGCACCAGGCCGATGAGCAGGTTGCGCGGCGCGTAGCGCCACGTCACGCGGTAGCGGCCTGCCGGTATCGAGACCGCTTGGACCAGGCCGAAACGGTGGGAGGTGATGACTCGGGTCGGTCCCCCCGCGACCGGCGTGAGCCGTGCGGTCCACCCCGGCGCGTACGTCTCGCTGCGCACCAGCACTGCCGGGCGCGGGCTGTCGACCACCATCGTCTGGGCCGCGTAGGGGGCGCTGAGGGTGGTCGTCACCGTTCCCGGTGCCCGCTCGAGCGTGTTCGGCGTCGTCGAACTGGCGGGCTGCAGCCAGGCGAGTCCGAGGGTCTCGGTGTTCACGAACACGTCGTAGTAGCCGCGGATCACGCCCCCGAAGACCCAGTGCGGCGGCTCGAGCTGACCCTGCAGGGAGCCGTCGAGGAGGAGGCGGAGGCTCGGTGCCCGGGTGACGACGACGACCGCGCCGACGATCGCAGTGCCCGTCGACGGGTTCAGCACGGCGATCTGGTCGGCGCGTTCGGCGGCGGGCAGTGCCAATTGCGCCCGGCCCTCGCGCACGGGGACCGAGACGAAGTGCGGGGTTCCACCAGGGGGCACGACCGCGATGCCGACGCGCGGCGGTCGCCCGTGGAGCTGTGGGTTGATCACCACGCTCAGGCGGACGACGGTCTCGGGGGCGGCGAGGAGCCAGGTCTGGCTCTGGTGGGGCTCGAGCGTCCACGGACCGGTCGCGCCGGGCGCAGGCGCCGGTGCGTCGGTCGTCGGCCCGGGCGCACCCGTTGCGGTCACCGCCGGCGCTCCGGCGACCGGGATCGCGCTGTGCGGCGGGAGGGCCTCCTGGAAGTAGGTGGGCAGCGTCACGAGGGCCCGGGTGTCGAGCGTGTCGAAGGTCGTGTCGTCGAGCCTCGAGGTGTCGAGGTCCTCGTACTTGTGGGTGTCGGTCGCGTCCTCGTAGGTGTTGTCGACGATCGATCCGTACCCCTGCACGCTGGCGTTGCCCTGCAGGACGTTCATGTCGCTCACGCCGAGCTCGAGCAGTGCGAACGCGTCGGGGCTCGGCTGCTGGAACAGCGGGTTGTAGATGGCGAAGCGCCCGTTCGGACCGGTGTAGCGGGCGACGGCGGTGCTCCACGGATTGGCCTGCCCGAGGATCGAGCTCGGGGCGGTGGCGTAGCTGGCGAAGGCCACGTAGATCCCGAGGTCGGCGAGGATGAGCGCGACGAGCGCGAACCGCGCCGCCCGCCGCGGGAGGCGCCGGTGGAACAGGACGTAGAGGCCGATGGCGCCGGCGACCGTCAGCTGGGACGCGAGGTACGGGGTCACCTCGTCGAACAGGGACGGGTTCACCACCGCGAAGCCGAAGTGGAGCTCGACCGCGACGGGCGCCGCGTACGCCCAGCCGACGAGGGCGAAGGCCGCCAGCACGGGCGCCAGCGCGAGCAGGCGGCTCGTCCACGTGGTGAGCGGCGTGACTGTCCGGGCGGTGGTCGCGTCGGCGGGTCCGCCAATGGTCGCGGCGGGCGGACCGATCTCATCGGTCCCGTCTGGCCGGTCCGGCCCGCCGGCCTCGTCGGAGCGGCTGGCCCGGCGGGTGCCGGGGCGCCGGCCGAAGAGGTCCTCCACCAGATACGCGAGCAGCACCACGAGCGCCAGGTCGAGCATGACGACGTTGCGGTTCTGCAGGCGCTGGCCGCCATAGAGGGGGATGTGCACGAGCAGGTGGCCGAGTGGGGTGTGGATGCCGAGTCCGAGCACGACGCCGAGCGCGGCGAGCACGTACCAGACGCCGAGCGGGCGGCGCCCACCGGCGGCGCCTGATCGGGCCCTGTCGCCGCGCAGGTAGGCGAAGAGGGAACGGGCGAGCTCGGGCAGGTACGCCATGAAGGCGACGAGCGCCATGATCCCGACACCGATCGTCAGCTCGGGCAGGTTGTACACGCCGCCGTAGACCGGCATGCCGAAGTTGCTGTTGCCGCCGAGGAGGAACGGGGCCACCAGCAAGCTCCCCATCTCCGAGGGTGTGATCGACCCGGTCCCGAAGAAGTCGTACGCGGTGACGCCCCGCTGCGAGGAGTGCAGGAATCCGAGGCCCGGGAGCCACTGCATCGCGGAGAGGAAGGCGCCGAGGGCGGCCGCCACGACGACGGCGCCGACCAGCAGCCCGGCGCGGCGGCGGTCGCGGACGACGAGGGCGATCAGGTAGACGAGGAGCACGATCGCCGCGCTCGACACGGCGCGCGGGTCGCCGGCCAAGGTGGCGAGCCCGCAGGAGACGCCGAGGAGGATGACGTAGCCGAGCAGGCCGCGGGCGCCAGAGCCGGAGCGCAGGCGGCGGACGATGCCGTCGAGGGCGACGAGCATCCACGGGAGCAGCGCCGTCCCCTGCATCAGGCCGATGTGGACGATCTGGCCGTTCATGAACCCCGCGTAGGTGAACGCCAGGGCGCCGAGCGTCGAGGAGAGGGGCCCGCAGGAGAGCCGGCGCAGGAGGAGGTAGGTGCCCGTTCCGGCGACGATGGGGACGGCGATGTAGTTGACGGTCCACGCCGCGATGGGGGGGAGGAACGCGAACAGCCAGGTCCCGGGGAACATCGACCCGCCGTTCCACCCCGCCACGAGCGGCGTGCCGCTCCAGATGAGCGGGTCCCAGACGGGGAGCCGTCCGGACCGGATCACTTCGCCGGACAGGACCCGCAGCGGGAAGTTCTGCACGAGCGCGTCCCCGGGCAGCAGCGGGTGGCCGGCCAGAGAGAACGGGAGGTCGATCAGAATCGGGAGCAGGACGAGGATCGCGACCGCGATCCGGTCGGCGCGCGCAATTCGCCGCCGCGGTGGCGCTACGGGCGTGGCCGAGGGCGCGACGTCCGTCCGGATCATTCGGAGGAACCTACTGGCCGCGTCTGGTCCGGCGCAGGCTCCCCTCCGACAGCGGACCGCCAGAGCAGGGAGAAAACCCGACTGGCTCGGTCGACATTTGTGCTGGTCGCCGGTATCATCGCCGGAGCGGAGCGTTCTCGAGAAGAACGGCACAGAGGAACGAGGAGAGTCACATGGCACTGCAACTTGGCGACGTCGCGCCGGACTTCACCGCCGATTCGACCGAGGGGCCGATCCACCTGTACGAGTACCTCGGCGATGGCTGGGGCGTCCTGTTCTCGCACCCGAAGGACTTCACCCCGGTCTGCACGACCGAGCTCGGCGAGGTCGCCCGGCTGAAGGGGGAGTTCGACAAGCGGAACACGAAGGTGCTCGGCCTCTCCGTCGACCCCGTCGAGTCGCACACCGGCTGGGTCGGTGACATCAAGGACGCGACCGGCCAGACGCTCAACTACCCGTTGCTCGGCGACCCCGACCGCAAGGTCGCGGACCTCTACGGGATGATCCACCCGAACGCGAGCGACACGCTCACCGTGCGCTCGGTCTTCGTGATCGGCCCGGACAAGAAGGTGAAGCTCACGATCACGTATCCGGCGAGCACCGGCCGGAACTTCGAGGAGATCCTGCGGGTGATCGACTCGCTCCAGCTGACGTCGGGATACTCGGTGGCGACGCCGGTCAATTGGCACGAGGGTGAAGAGGTCATCATCGTCCCGGCGATCTCTGACGAGGACGCCAAGGAGAAGTTCCCGAAGGGCTTCCGGACGGTCAAGCCCTACCTCCGCTACACGCCGCAGCCCAACCGCTGAGCCGTGCGGGCGACCGCCGCGGCCCCGCCCGCGACGGCCGCCGGGAGCGCACCGCCCCCGACGGCGCCAGCGGGCGTCCGTCCGGGGGCGGTGGCGCGTTCCGGGTCACGGCCCCCACCCCGGGCTACGATCTCGCCGTGCGCAGCGCCGTGCTCGCCCCTTGGCGTCGTTGCTGCGCCATCCCCGTGCTGGAGCAGGACGCGCTGCTCTATCTGGCCTCGGCGGTCTTCGCCCTCTGCACCGCGTTCGTCGCGATCTCGGCCGACTACCGCCAGTGGGGCCAGATGGCGGCCGTCGCCTACGCCGCCGGCGCCGGCATCTGCCTCGCGGTGTCACGGCGCGCCCGGCGGCGCGGGATGGCCGCCGAGCGGATCGGCTGGACGCGCCGGCTCGTCGTGCTGCTTCTCATCGTCGGCGCCGTCCTGCTCCCGCTGTTCGCGCAGCTGACCTGGCGCGCCGAGGCGCGCCCCGGCGCGCACGCCCAGCCCGAGGTCGCGGTGCTCGAGCGGGCCGGCGACCGCGCCGTGCACGCGCAGGATCCCTACCTGAAGGACCCGAGCTCGGTGGGCGTCTCGCCCTCCAGCGACTCGCCGACGGTCGACCAGAGCTCGTTCTTCCCCTACCTGCCGGGGATGGTCCCCTTCGGCCTGCTCAATGCCGTCGGCGGGCCCCCCGAGCTGCGTGACGCCCGCGTCGCGCTCGGCGGTTTCACGCTCATCGTCGGTGCGATCGCCCTGCTGGCGAGCGACGCGACCCTCGGCCGCCGGGGACGGGCGCTGCAGTTCCTCGTCATCCTGCCCTCGGGGGCCCTCCCGATGGTCACCGGCGGCGACGACCTGCCCGTGCTCGCGCTGATGCTCCTCGGCCTGGTGCTCGCCCAGCGAAGACGTCCCGTGCTCGCCGGGCTCGCGCTCGGCTGTGCCGGGACGCTGAAGTTCACGGCGTGGCCGCTCCTGCTGCTGCTCCTGCTCTCCGTGCGCGACCGCGAGGGCCAGCGGGCGCCCCTGCGCTACGGCCTGGCGGTGCTCGTCATCGTGGTGCCGGTGATCGGTGCCGGGGTCGTGCTCGACCCGACCGCGTTCTTCGACAACGTCGTGCGCTTCCCGCTGGGTCTCGCCCGGGTGAAGTCTCCCGCCGCGAGCCCGCTGCTCGGCCAGGTGCTGGTCACGGTGTTCCCCCATCACAAGACGCTCATCACCGCGTTCTTGGTCGTGGTCGGGGCCGTGATCGTCGCCGTCGCGCTCGCCCGCCGCCCGCCGCGCACCGTCGCCGCGGCGGCCCGGTTCACGGCGTTCGCAATGCTGGTCGCGACCGTCCTCGCGCCGGCGACGCGCTTCGGCTACCTCATCTACCCGGCGAACCTGTTCGTCTGGGCCTACGTCCTCGACGGGATGCGCTTTGCCCGTGGCGCGGCGGGCGCGGGGAGGGGCGAGGATCAGCTGGCGTCGTCGATCTCGAACACCGTGAGCACGAGCGAGCTCGTGGGCGTCGTCTCGCTGCCGCCCCCGAGCGCCGGGGTGATCGACGGGTTCACGGGCTCGACGGTCACGCCGAGCTCCCAGTAGTACCCGTCGGAGCTCGGCCGCTTCGCCAGGATCTCGGTGCCGCGACCGTCAGCCGTCGCGACGACCGACATCTTGGCCCAATGCTGGTGGACGAGCTCGGCGTCGTAGAAGGCGACGACGTTCTGCGGCTTGGACGGCACCGCCAGCGTCACCTCGCAGTCGTAGAGGTAGGTGCCGCCAGCCGGGCACGACGAGCTCTTCCTCGTCGTGTGCTCGGGTACGACGAGCGCGTTCAGCACGTCCGGCGGCGGCTCCCCGGCCGAGATCACCGGGCGCAGCAGCGCCTTGGCCCCGACGGCGGCGAGCTTGACGCCCTTCAGGCGGCTGAGGTTGGCGGGCGGGGTGGTCTGACCCGGGCCCGAGGTGATCGCTCCGGCGACGAAGCCCCCGCCGCCGATCACGACCGCGAGCCCGAGGACGATGAGGGCCGGCCCGCGGCGGGGCCGCTGGGCGAAGCTCGGGGGCGCACCGCCGACTGGGGCCGTCGAGCCCGCCCCGAGGCGCCTGGCGCCGTCGTCGGCCGGGGTGGCGCCGTTGGTCGCGTAGCGGTCGGCGGCGCCCGGGAGGTCGGGATGGGCTGGCGGGTGGGGTGGCACGGTAGGCGTCCGGCGGGCAGTCTACCGGCGGGCGCCCCGGGCCACCTGCGGACAGGGGACGCGTGGGCGGCGCGGCGTGCAGCGGTAGCCTGGGACATGGCCGTCGTCGACCCGCTCACCAGGGGAGGTACCCCCGCCGAGCGGTCCCGCGCCGGCGGCGGAGCGCCGACCGAGGCGGTCGAGCCCCTGCTCGCCGAGCTGGAGCTTCACCGGCCCGGCGAGGACACCGGGATCGTCCGCCGGGCGCACGATCTGGCGAGCAAGGCCCACGCCGGCCAGTTCCGGCTCTCGGGCGAGCCCTACGTCACCCACTCGATCGCCGTCGCGATGATCGTCGCCGAGCTCGGCCTCGACGCCACCAGCGCGGCCGCCGCGCTCCTGCACGACGTCGTCGAGGACTCCGAGGTGACGCTCGCCGAGATCGAGGACGCGTTCGGGCCGACGGTCGCCGCCATCGTCGACGGCGTCACGAAGCTCGACCGGCTGAACTTCTCCTCCAAGGAGGCCCAGCAGGCGGCGACGGTGCGCAAGATGCTCGTCGCCATGGCGAAGGACTGGCGGGTCCTCGTCATCAAGCTCGCCGACCGCCTCCACAACATGCGCACGCTCTCGGCGATGCCCGAGTGGAAGCAGCGCCGCACCGCCCAGCAGACGCTCGACATCTTCGCCCCGCTGGCGCACCGCCTCGGGATCCAAGAGGTCAAGTGGCAGCTGGAGGACCTCTCCTTCCAGGCCCTGCACCCGAAGCGCTACGCCGAGATCGCCCAGATGGTCGCGACCCGTGCGCCGCGGCGCGAGGTGGAGCTGACCCAGGTGGTCGAGCTGCTCCGAGGGCGGCTGGCGGCGCTCGGCGTCGAGGCCGTCGTGACGGGCCGGCCGAAGCACCTCTGGAGCATCTACGAGAAGATGGTGGTCCGGGGCAAGGAGTTCGACGAGATCCACGACCTCGTCGGCATCCGGATCGTGGTCGAGTCCGAGAAGGACTGCTGGGCGGCGCTCGGCTCGGTCCACGCGCTGTGGCCTCCCGTTCCCGGCCGCTTCAAGGACTACATCAACTCGCCGAAGTTCAACCTGTACCAGTCCCTCCACACGACGGTGGTGGGGCCGCGCGGCAAGCCGCTCGAGATCCAGATCCGGACCCAGGAGATGCACCGGCGCGCGGAGTACGGGATCGCCGCCCACTGGGGCTACAAGGAGGCCGCCGCCCACCCCGGCAGCGCCCGCTCCGCCGACGACATCGCCTGGCTGCAGCGGATCGTCGACTGGGAGCGGGACATGCCCGACCCGATCGAGTTCTTGGAGACGCTGAAGCTCGACCTCGAGCAGGACGAGGTGTACGTCTTCACGCCGAAGGGCGAGATCGTCACGCTCCCGGCCGAGGCCACCCCGGTGGACTTCGCTTACGCCATCCACACCGAGGTGGGGCACCGCTGCGTCGGCGCGCGCGTGAACGGCCGCCTCGTGCCGCTCGACGCCAAGCTGCAGTCCGGCGACACCGTCGAGATCTTCACCTCGAAGGTGCCGTCGGCCGGGCCGTCACGGGACTGGCTCCAGATCGTCGTCTCCCCACGGGCCCGCAACAAGATCCGCCAGTGGTTCTCCCGCGAGCGCCGGGAGGACGCGATCGAGACCGGGCGGGAGGAGCTCACCAAGGCGCTGCGCCGCGAGGGCCTCCCGGCGCAGAAGCTCACGGGCTCGCCCGCGCTGTCCGAGCTGTTCGGCTCGATGGGCTACGCCGACCTCGAGGCGCTCTACGCCGCGATCGGCGAGGGCCACTGCTCGGCGCGCGGCGTGGTCCAGCGGCTCCGTCGCGACCTCGTCGGGGGCGAGATGCAGCTGCCGACGACGGCGCTGCCGACGCGGCGCCCGACCGCGCGGCGCTCGGGCACCGCGGGCGTCTACGTCGAGGGGCTCGACGACGTGATGGTTCGGCTCTCCCGCTGCTGCACGCCGGTGCCGGGCGACCCGATCATCGGCTTCATCACGCGCGGCCGCGGCGTCTCGGTGCACCGCGAGGACTGCATCAACGCGCTCTCGCTCGCGGGCGGCGACCGCGAGCGGCTCATCGAGGTCGAATGGGACGAGCACCGTGCCGGCATGTTCGTGGCCGGCGTCGAGGTGAAGGCGCTCGACCGCTCCCAACTGCTCGCCGACGTGGCGCGCGTCCTCGCCGAGCACCACGTCGGGATCGTCTCCTCGTCGTCCCAGGCGACGGCGGATAGGGTGGCCCGCATGCGATTCGAGTGCGAGCTTGCCGACGCGTCGCACCTCGACTCGGTCCTCACCTCGCTCCGCCAGCTGGAGGGCGTGTACGACGCGTACCGCCTGCTCCCCGGCAAGAGCGGCTCGCTTCGCGCCTCCACCCGGTGAGCTCCTTCCAGGCGCCGAGAGGCACCCGGGACGTGCTCGCGCCGGAGAGCGCGCGCTTCGAGGCCGTGGTGGCGCGCTTCGCCGGTCATGCGCATCGCGCCGGGTTCGGCCTGTACATCGGCCCGATGTTCGAAGACGCCGCCGTGTTCCGGCGCGGGGTCGGCGAGGAGTCCGAGGTCGTCGCGAAGGAGATGTACGAGTTCGAGGACAAGGGCGGCCGCGTGCTCGCCCTCCGGCCCGAGGGGACGGCCTCGGCCGTCCGCGCCTTTATCCAGCACCGCCCGCCGGTGCCCTGGAAGGCCTGGTACGTCACCCCGGCGTTCCGCTACGAGGCGCCCCAGGCCGGCCGCTACCGCCAGCACCACCAGCTCGGGGTGGAGGCGCTCGGCACCGAGGACCCCGACGTCGACGTCGAGGTGATCGCGCTGCTCTCCAGCTTCCTCGGCTCGGTCGGGGTCTCGCGCGTCGAGCTGCGGGTGAACTCGATGGGCGACGCCGACTGCATGCCCGCGTACCGGGAGGCGCTCGCCGCGTACCTGGCGGCGCACGATTCCGAGCTGTGCGACGAGCACCGCGAGCGCTGGCGGCGGAACCCGTTGCGGGTCCTCGACTGCAAACGGGACGAGTGCGTCGCCGTACGTGCCGGGGCGCCCCGGATCACCGACTACCTCTGCGAGCTCTGCCGGCTCCACTTCGCACGGGTGCTCGAGGGCCTCGACGCCCTCGGCATCGCGTGGCGGCGGGACGACTGGCTGGTCCGGGGCCTCGACTACTACACGCGCACCACCTTCGAGTTCAGCGCGCTCGCGCTCGACTCGGCCCAGAACGGCGTCGGCGGCGGCGGGCGCTACGACGGGCTGGTGGAGGTGCTCGGCGGTCCGCCGACCCCGGGCGTCGGCTTCGGGAGCGGGATCGAGCGCATCCTCCTCGCCTGCGAGGCCGAAGGGGCCCTCGCCGACGTCGAGCTCGGGGTCGACGTCTTCGTCGTCGATCTCCTCGGCGGCGCGGCGGCACGCGACCTCACCCATGAGCTGCGCCAGGCGGGAATCGCCGCCGACCGCGCGTTCGACGGCCGTTCGCTGAAGGCGCAGCTGAAGGTGGCCGACCGCTCGGGGGCCCGGCTGGCCTGCATCGTCGGGCCGGAAGAGGAGGCGTCGGGGAAGGTGACGCTCAGGGTGCTGCGAGGCCCGGACGCGCACCACCAGGAGTCCGTCGCGCGCGACGAGCTCGTGGCGCGCATCGAGAGCGCGCGCTCGTGAGGGCCGCCGACGGCCGGGAGCTTCCCGGCGGGCTGGCGGGCTGGCCGGCGGTCGCCGCCGGGCAGGCGCCCGTGGCCGTCGGGCTGCGCAGCCGCTACTGCGGGACGCTCGGCGCCGCCGACGTCGGGCGCGAGGTGACCCTGTGCGGGTGGGTGGCGCGCCGGCGCGAGCACGGCGAGCATCTCGCCTTCCTCGACCTGAGGGACCACACGGGCGTCGTGCAATGCGTCGTCGACGGCGCCCATGCGCTCCGCTCGGAGTTCGTGGTGCGGGTGACGGGCACGGTGCGGTTGCGCCCGGAGGGGACGGCCAATCCCTGGCTCGCCACCGGGGAGGTCGAGCTCGGCGAGTGCAGCGTCGAGACGCTCGCGGCCGCCGAGCCACCCCCGTTCAGCCTGGACGGCCGCGCCGAGACGGACGAGTCCGTCCGCCTCCGCTACCGCTACCTCGACCTGCGCAGCGAGCGGATGCAGAAGAACCTGCGGATCCGCGCCGCGGTGAACTCGGCACTCAGGCGGGCCATGGAGCGCCTCGGCTTCCTCGAGATCGAGACGCCACTGCTGTGGACGCCGACGCCGGAGGGGGCACGCGAGTTCGCCGTCCCCTCCCGCCTCCAGCACGGCTCGTTCTACGTCCTGCCCCAGAGCCCCCAGATCGCCAAGCAGCTGACGATGGTCGGCGGGGCCGACCGCTACTACCAGATCGCCCGGTGCCTGCGGGACGAGGACCTGCGTGCCGACCGCCAGTTCGAGTTCACCCAGCTCGACGTGGAGGCCTCCTTCGTCGAGCAGGAGGACGTCTGGGGCTTCGTCTCCGAGGCGGTGCTCGACGCCACCGAGGCCGTGACGGGGGAGCGACCGGCCGAGATCACCCGGATGACCTGGAACGAGGCGATCGACCACTACGGCAGCGACAAGCCGGACCTCCGCTTCGGCATGGCCCTCGTCGACCTGAACGCAGCCCTGGCGACGACGGAGTTCCGCGCCTTCCAGGCGCCGAGCGTGAAGGCGATCCGCGTCGAGGGCGGCGCCGGCCTCCCCCGGGCGCGCCTCGACGCGCTGATCGAGCGCGCCAAGTCGCTCGGCGCGAAGGGCCTGGTGTGGATGCGGGTCGTCGCCCCGGAGGCGCCGGCGGGCGCTCCGGGCGCGCTCGACCTCGACTCGCCCGTCGCCAAGTTCTTGAGCGACGCCGAGCGCGCCGGCATGCTCGCCGCGACCGGGGCCGTGGAGGGCGACCTGTTGCTGATCGTCGCCGACGAGCACCGTCGGGTCTGCGAGGTGCTCGGCCAGCTCCGGCTCGACCTCGGTAAGCCGCCCGTATGGGAGGGGCCGTACCGGTTCGCGTGGGTGATCGACTTCCCGCTGTTCGACGGGGTCGACGAGGAGGGCCGCCCCCAGGCGGCCCACCACCCGTTCACGATGCCGCACCCGGCCGACCTCGACCTGCTCGAGACCGACCCCCTCGCGGTGCGTGCCCAGTCCTACGACCTCGTCCTGAACGGCTGGGAGCTCGGTTCGGGGAGCATCCGGATCCACCGCGCCGACGTCCAGCGCAAGGTGTTCGCCGCGCTCGGGATCACCGACGAGGAGGCCGAGGCACGCTTCGGCTTCCTCACGGGCGCCTTCCGCTACGGGGCGCCTCCCCACGGGGGCTTCGCGGTCGGCCTCGACCGGCTGGTCGCCATCCTCGCCGGCGAGGAGAACATCCGTGAGGTGATCGCCTTCCCGAAGACCCAGTCGGGGGCGGACCTGATGACCGGGGCGCCGAAGCCGGTCGACGCCCGCCAGCTGGCCGAGCTGGGCATACGCGTCGTGACCCCTCCGGTCAAAGGCTGACGCTCCGGCTCGGGCGGCGGCCGCTCGGCTCGCATCGCGGCGCGGGGTCGGTGAGGATGGGTCGGTGAGCCGATCCGACCAGCACGGTCCCGACCTGTTCGACTCGGCCGCGGAGGCCGAGCTCGCGTCGCGCGCACCGCTGGCCGCCCGGATGCGCCCGCGGACCCTCGACGATCTCGTCGGCCAGCGCCACCTCCTCGGGCCCGGGGGGCCGCTGCGGGCCCTCGTCGAGGCGGACGCGCTCTCCTCGGCGATCCTGTGGGGGCCGCCCGGCACCGGCAAGACCACCTTCGCCCGGATCCTCGCCGCGAGCAGCGCCAAGCACTTCGAGCCGATCTCCGCGGTCACCTCCGGCGTGAAGGAGGTGCGCGAGGTCCTGGAGGCGGCCCGGCGCCGGCTCGGCCGGCAGGGCCAGGGCACGATCCTGTTCATCGACGAGGTCCACCGCTTCAACAAGGCGCAGCAGGACGCGTTGCTGCCCGGCGTGGAGGAGGGGGTCATCGTGCTGGTCGGCGCCACGACCGAGAACCCGTTCTTCGAGATCAACGCCCCGTTGCTCAGCCGCTCGACGTTGTGGCGCTTCGAGGCGCTCACCCACGAGGACCTCGGCGAGCTCGCGTCGCGTGCGCTGCGCATCGAAGGGGCGGAGGCCGACGACGACGCCCTCGCGCGGCTGGTCGATCTCGGCGAGGGCGACGCGCGGGCGGTCCTCACGACGCTCGAGGTGACCCTCGCGCTCGCTGGAGCCCGACGGCGGGCGGCGCACGGCGGCGGCGACGGCGGGCCGCTTCGGGTCACCCTCGGCGACGTCGAGGCGGCGCGCACGACGAGAGCGCTCCGCCACGGCAGGGACGAGCACTACGACCTGATCAGCGCCTTCATCAAGTCGATCCGCGGCTCGGACCCCGACGCCGGTCTCTACTGGCTCGCCCGCCTGCTGGCGGCGGGCGAGGACCCGCGTTTCGTCGCCCGCCGCCTCGTCATCCTGGCGAGCGAGGACGTCGGCATGGCGGACCCGCTCGGCCTCGTCGTCGCCGAGGCCGCCGCCGCGGCCCTCGACCGCGTCGGCCTGCCGGAAGCGGCGCTCAATCTCGCCCAGGCCGTCGTTCACCTCTCGACGGCGCCCAAGTCGAACCGGTCCGCCATGGGGCTGTGGGCGGCACAGGCCGATGTGCGCGACCAGCCGGCGGCGCCGCCCCCACCGGAGCTGCGTGACGCGCACTACCCCGGGGCCGCCCGGATCGGCCACGGCGCCGGCTACGAGTATCCTCACGATGACCCGAGGGGGTTCGTCGAGGCGCAGTACCTGCCCGCCGCCCTCGCGGGGAGGCACTACTACGAGCCGTCCGAGCACGGGGCGGAGCGCGACGTCGCCCGTCGCCTGCGTCTCCTCCGCTCCGGCGGTGGCGAGGACGGTGGTGCCAGCGGTGGCGAGGGCGGCAGTCGGGACGCGACCCGTCCCGGCCGGCCGGGCGAGCCCCGGTCGTCGGCAACGCCAGCGTGGTCCGGGGAAGAGGAAGAGCCGGTGGAGCCCGGCGAGCCGAGGGAGACGTGACGCGATGACCTGGCACGGGGACGACCTCCGGTCGGCGTTCACCCGCTTCTTCGTCGACCGCGGCCATGCCGCGCTCCCGCCGGCGGGCCTCATCCCCCATGACCCCTCGGTCATGTTCACGATCGCCGGGATGGTCCAGTTCAAGCCGTACTTCACCGGTCAGCAGCCGCCGCCGGTGCCGCGGGCGACGACGATCCAGCCGTGCTTCCGCATGGTCGACATCGACATCATCGGCACGACCGCCAGGCACAACACGTTCTTCGAGATGCTCGGGAACTTCTCCTTCGGCGACTACTTCAAGGAGCTGGCGATCCCCTACGCGTGGGAGCTCGTCACCGAGGTCCTGGGAATCGACCCCGACCGGCTCTGGGTGACGGTGCACGAGTCGGACACCGACGCGACCGGCATCTGGCAGGACGTCGCCCACCTGCCCGTCGAGCGCATCCAGCGCATGGGCGAGGACAACTTCTGGAAGATGGGCGACACCGGACCGTGCGGCCCGTCGTCTGAGATCTACTTCGACAAGGGCGAGCGCTTCGGCGAGGAGGGCGGGCCTGCCCACGGAAGCGCCTCGCGCTACATCGAGATCTGGAACCTCGTGTTCATGCAGTACGAGCGCTCCGTCGACGGGGCGCTCGCCGAGCTGCCGAAGAAGAACATCGACACCGGCGCCGGGCTGGAGCGGATCCTCGCGCTGCTCCAGGGCGTCGACAGCGTCTTCGACACCGACGTCGTCGCGCCGGTGGTGGAGGAGGCGGCGCGCCTGAGCGGCCGGGCACCCGGCCGCTCTGAGGAGTCGGACGTCGCGCTGCGCATCCTGGCGGACCACGCCCGGGCGATGACCTTCCTCGTCTCCGACGGGGTCTTCCCCTCGAACGAGGGCCGCGGCTACGTGCTGCGGCGGGTGATCCGCCGGGCGGTGCTGCGGGCGCACCAGCTCGGCGTCGCCGAGCTCGTCACCCCTTCGCTCGTCGACACCGTCGTGGCGACGATGTCGAACGCGTACCCGAAGCTCGTGCGCGACGCGTCGCTCGTGACGAAGATCGTCGGTCACGAGGAGGAGGCGTTCCGCCGGACATTGCGGGCCGGCACGGCGCTGCTCGACGAGGAGCTCGCCCGTGGTGCGGACCGGCTGCCGGGCGACGTCGCCTTCCGCCTCCACGACACCTACGGCTTCCCCGTCGACCTGACGGTCGAGATCGCCGAGCAGCGGGGCGTCGAGGTCGACCGCGAGGGCTTCGACGCGGCGATGGATGAGCAGCGCCGTCGTGCCCGCCAGGCGGGCAAGGCCGGCGCCGGGCCCGACGAGCTCGGGCAGGAGCGCTGGCGCTCCGTGCTCGAGCAGTTCGGCCCGACCGAGTTCGTCGGCTACCGCGAGCCGGAGGCCATGGCCCGCGTGCTGGCGGTGTCGCCGAGGGACGACGCGGCCGGGTTCGTCAACGTCGACGGCGAGCAGCCGCCGCCGGGCGCGGAGCTCCTCGACGTCGTCCTCGACCTCACCCCCTTCTACGCCGAAGGCGGTGGCCAGGTCGGCGACACCGGCACCCTCGTGTCGTCCACCGGGACGATCCGCGTCCTCGCCACCGACCGCGCGATCGAGGGGATCACGCGCCACGTCGGCTACGTGGTCGAGGGCGAGGTGCCCGAGGGCTCGGTCGTCACGGCGGCGATCGACGCGCCGCGGCGCGAGGCGATCCGGCGCAATCACACCGGGACCCACCTGCTCCACTCGGCGCTGCGCCAGGTCCTCGGCGAGCACGTGAAGCAGCAGGGCTCCCTCGTCGCGCCCGACCGCCTGCGCTTCGACTACAGCCATTTCGCAGCCACCACGCCCGCGGAGCTCGAGCGCGTCGAGGACCTCGTGAACGAGGCGATCCTCTCCGACGAGCCCGTGCGCGTCTACGAGACCTCGAGGAACGAGGCCGAGGAGGCGGGCGCGATCGCCTTCTTCGGCGAGAAGTACGGCGACGTCGTGCGCGTCGTCGAGGCCGGCGGTGGGTCCGTGGAACTGTGCGGCGGCACGCACGTCCGCTCGCTCGGGCGCATCGGCCCGTTCCGGATCATCTCGGAGAGCTCCATCGGCGCGAACACCCGGCGGATCGAGGCGACCACCGGCGTCCGGACGCTGCAGGAGATGCGGCATCTCGGCGACGTCGTGGCCCGGGCCGCGGCGTCGCTGCGGACCACGCCGGCGGAGCTGCCGGAGGCGGCCGAGCGGATCGTCGAGCGCCAGCGCGAGCTCGAAGACGAGCTGAAGCGGCTGCGCGGCGCACAGCTTCGGACCGAGGCCGCAGAGCTCGGCCGGCGAGCACCGGACGGCCGGGTCGTGGCGCGACGCGACGGGCTCGACCCGAACGAGCTGCGTGAGCTGGCGCTCGCCGTGCGCGACCAGCCCGGGATCGGTGCGGTCGGGCTGGTCGGGAGCCCAGAGGGCGAGCGGGTGGCGCTGGTGGTCGCCGCGGTGAAGGGCTCGGGGATCGATGCCCGTGCCGCCGCGAGCGCGGCGGCGCGCGCGGTCGGCGGCGGCGGTGGCGGCTCGCCGGAACTGGCGACGGCCGGTGGTCGGGACGTCGCGGCGATCGATGACGCCCTCGCGGCGCTGCGCACGGCGCTCGGTGCCGGCTAGCGGCGCTCGGCCGAGAGGCTCGGCGGCGATGGCGGAGACGGCCGGAGATGCGGGGCCGGCGGGCCGGCCGGGACGGGTGCTCGGCCTCGACCTCGGCGAGCGCCGCATCGGCGTGGCCCTGTCGGACTCCGAGCGGAGGCTGGCGGTCCCCCACAGCGTGCTGGAACGCTCGGGCGACCTCCCGACCGACCGGGCGCGCCTCGTCGAGCTGGCGGCGGAGCTGGGCGTGACGGCGGTCGTCGTCGGGATGCCGGTCTCCCTAGCCGGCGGCACGGGCCCGGCGGCGAGGGCCGCCCAAGCCGAGGTCGAGGCGCTCCGCGAGCGGCTCGACGTGCCGGTGGCGACGGTGGACGAGCGTCTGACGACCGTCGAGGTGCAGCGACGCCTGCGGGAGATCACGGGCGAGCGCGACGCGTCGCGCCGGGGTGGGCGGGGGGGCCGCGCCGGCCGCGCGGCCGGGCGGGCACGGCCGGAGCGCGCCGTCGTCGACGACGCCGCGGCGGCCGTGCTGCTCCAGGCGTGGCTCGACGCGGGCGCCGGACGGCAATGACGAGCGGCGATGCGGGCGGGCGGCCGGCGGTCGCCTGGCCCGGCGCGCGGACCGAGCTCGTCGGGGTGATCGGCGATCCCGTGCGCCACTCGCTCTCGCCGGTGCTCCACAATGCCGCCTTCGCGGCGCTCGGCCTCGACTGGGCCTACGTCGCGTTCCCCGTGGCCCGCACCGACGTGGCCGTGGCGCTGGCCGGCGCACGAGCGCTCGGGATGCGCGGGCTCTCGGTGACGATGCCGCACAAGGAGGCCGTCGCCCGCGCGGCCGACCAGCGCTCGCGGGCCGTGGAACGCCTCGGCGCCGCGAACACCGTCGTGGTGCGTTCGGGCATCGCCGTCGCCGAGACGACCGACGGCGCCGGCCTGCTCGACGACCTGCGCGAGAACGCCGGCTTCGACGCGACCGGCCGTACGTGCGCGGTCGTCGGGGCGGGGGGCGCGGCGAGAGCCGTCGTCCTCGCCCTCGCCGAGGCCGGGGCGCGCTCGGTGGTGGTCGTGAACCGCACGGCGGATCGTGCCGAGCGGGCGGCGGCCCTCGCCGGGTCGGCGGGCCGCGTCGGCGGGGTCGAGGACCTCGCCGGCGCCGCGCTCGTCGTCCAGGCGACGCCGCTCGGCATGACCGGCGGTGCCGGAGCCGCCGATCGGCTGGGAGAGCCAGCGCGTGCCGAGCTCGCCGGGGTCGAGCTCGCCGGCCGTCTGGGCGCCGGCCAGCTGGTGGTCGACCTCGTCTACCACCCCCCGACGACGCCGTTCCTCGCCGAGGCGGCCTCTCGTGGCGCGACGGTCCGCAACGGCCTCGGGATGCTCGTCCACCAGGCGGGCCGTCAGTTCTCGTTGTGGACCGGGGAGCCGCCGCCGCTCGAGGCGATGTGGGCGGCCGTCGGGGGGCGGGTGGCGGAGCGGCCCGCGGCGCCGTAGGCGGCGACCGCTCGCCGCACGGCCCCTCCCGGAGCGGCACGGCGCCGGCACGCCCCGCCTCGGCAGATCGCTCGGCGCGACCGGCGCGACCGGCGGTCCGAGCGGGCGCCGACGGTGGGGCGACCGGCGGCCAGTATCCTTTCGCAGCGTGGCGGTCCACCTGCTCGAGCGCGGCGCGCGCGTGCGGTCTCGCCGGGACGAGAACCCCCTGCTCACCGCGCTGCGTCACGTCGACTACGTGCTGCTGGCGGCGACGCTCGCGATCTCGGCCTTCGGCGTGATCATGGTGTACTCGGCGACCCGCAACGTGTACCCGAACGAGCCGACCTACTACCTGAAGCGCCAGATCGTCTACCTGGTCCTCGGGATCGGGCTGATGCTGCTGTGCATGGTGATCGACTACCGACGCCTCGAGCAGTGGGGCTACATCCTCTACGGGCTGGTCGTGCTCTCCTTGCTGGCGGTGTTCGCGATCGGCAAACAGGTCGCGGCGGGATCGGGCGCCGCCAGCAGCGGCGACACCCAGCGATGGATCCAGTTCGGTCCGATCCACATCCAGCCGTCGGAGTTCGGGGTGCTGGCGGTGATCGTGGCCATCGCGCTCTACGTGAGCCGCCACGAGACCGAGCTCGGCCTCCGTCGCCTGATCGTCATGGTGGCGATGGCCCTGCTGCCGATGGTGCTCGTCTACAAGCAGCCCGACCTCGGGACGACGATCGTCATCACGGTCGTCGTGGCGGCGCTGCTCGTCTTCGCCGGCGTGAAGCTGCGCTACCTGATCGCGGGGGCCGCGCTCGTCGCGCTCGCGGTCGCGCTGATCTTCCAGTTCAACCTCCTCAGCGGCTACCAGATGGCTCGCATCCACAGCTTCTTCAACCAGAGCCAGGCCGCGTCCGGCGCGAACTACAACCTGACCCTGGCGAAGGAGGCGATCGGCTCGGGAGGGCTGACGGGGCTCGGGCTCTTCCACGGCCCGCTCACGACCCTGCAGTACGTGCCGGTCGCCTACGCGGACTTCATCTTCTCGGCGATCGGGGAGCAGACGGGCTTCATCGGCGCCACCGTCGTGCTCGGCCTGTTCGCGGTGATCGCGTTCCGCATCTTCCGGGCCATGCAGGTCGCCCGTGACACGCTCGGTCGGCTGATCTGCGGTGGTGTGCTCGCGTTCGTGGTCTTCTCGGTGTTCCAGAACGTCGGCATGAACGTCGGGCTGATGCCGATCACGGGGATCCCGCTGCCGTTCATCTCCTACGGCGGCTCGGCACTCCTGGCCTTCTTTGCTGCGATCGGGCTGGTCGCGAACGTCGAGATGCGCCGGTTCCGGATGCGATGAGCGCGCGACGAGCAGGGAAGGCAAGCGCCGCCGACGAGGGGGCGCCGGACGACGCCGCCGAGGGCGTCGCGGCGGTCGAGGTCGCCACCCCTGACGGTGCTTTGGCCGACGGCGGCGCGCTCGGCGACGGGAGCGTCGTCGGGCCCGGGGACGTCGGCACCGACGGTGTCGGAGACGAGCTGCACGGGGCCGGGACCGAGCCCTTCACCGGGGCCGACGCGTCCGGCGAGCTGGACGCCGAGGTCGGGGGGGACGCGCCCGCCGAGGCCGAGGGGGACGCGTCGGAGGTGTGGAGCAGGTCGAACCTTCCCGGGGAGGACGCCGCCGGCGAGGAGGTCGACGACTCGCTCGGCGCGTGGCCGGACACCCAGCTCCAGATGAGGTTCGTCGAGGTGGCGATGGTGCTGCCGAGCACGAACCCTGTCGTCGTGCTGGAGGAGATCGACCCCCCACGCCGGCAGCTGCTCATCCCGGTCGGCACGCCCGAAGGCGTGGCCATCGCCTACGCCGCCCGGCGCATCCCGACCCCGAAGCCGCTCACCCACGAGCTGTTCACCGACATCCTCGAGTCGTTCACCCTCACCCTCGAGGTCGTGCGGATCACCGACGTGGACGGGACCGCCTTCTCGGCGGAGCTCGTGCTCGCCGGGCCGTCGGGCACACGGGTGGTCGCGTGCCGGCCGTCCGACGGGATCGCGCTAGCGCTGCGTCAGCGCCTGCCGGCGCCGATCACGACGGCCGCAGAGGTCCTCGACCGGGCGGGGGTCGGCACCGCCGACGGCTGATTGCCCTCGTTCGACATCCGCATGAGGAGGGCGAGCAGCGCGTAGTTCGCCACGAGCGAGGACCCGCCGTACGAGACGAACGGCAGCGTGACGCCCGTCAGCGGCAGCAGCCTCACGTCGCCCGCCATGATGAAGAAGGCCTGGATGCCGAGCGTCACCGTCAGGCCGACGGCCGCGAGCCGGGCGAACTCCGAACGGGCCCGTAGCGCGATGCGCAGCCCGCTGCCGATCAGGAGGAGGAAGGCGACGACCATCGCCACGGTGCCGAACAGGCCGAGCTCCTCGCCCATCACGGAGAAGATGAAGTCGCTGGTCGCGATGGGCACGGTCCCCGCGGCGAGGCCGAGGCCGATCCCCGTGCCGAAGAGCCCGCCGCGCCCGAAGGCGAGCTCGCCCTGGACCGGCTGGTAGCCGGCGTAGTAGCCGGTCGAGGAGTAGTACTTCCACGGGTCGAGCCAGATCGCGATCCGGCCGTTCACCTGCCCGAGGAGGTGGGCGGCGAGGAACGTGGCGAGCGTGAAGGCGACCAGCCCGATGGCGACGTAGGTCCAGCGCCCGGTGGCGAGCCAGATCATCGTCAGGAACACGACGAACAGGATCAACGAGAAGCCGATGTCGCGCTCGGCCAGGATGATCAGCAAGGCCATCGCCGCCGCGACGGCGATCGGTCCGAAGGCGCGCAGGTCCGGGAGGAGATGATCGCCGACGCGGCGCGTCGGGATCGTGAGCAGCTCGCGCTTTTCGATGAAGTACGACGCGAAGAAGATGACGAGCAGGATCTTTGCGATCTCGATGGGCTGGAACTCGATCGAGTGGAAGTGGACCCACAGGCGCGCGCCGTTGATGGAGAGTCCGATGCCCGGCAGGAGCGGCGCCACGAGAAGCAGGAACGCGATCAGGACGATGAGGTAGCGGTAGCGCTCGAGGTCGCGCGAGCGCTTCACCACGAACAGGACTGCGGCGTAGATGACCAGGCCGAGCCCGGTCCAGGCGAGCTGCTGACCAGCCGCGTGCGGATCGAGGCGCTCGATCATCACGTAGCCGATGCCGTTCAGCAGGAGGGCGATCGGCATGATCACGGGGTCGGCGTGGGGCGCGAGCCAGCGGTTCACGATCTGGACGCCGGCCCCGATGAGGACCAGGCCGACGATGAAGGTGGTCAGGTGGCGAGGGAGCGCGTTGGTCATCGCGAGCGACTCGAGGAGCGTCGCGAACAGCACCGTTACGCCGCCGACGAGCAGGAGCCCCAGCTCGCTGCGGCGGCGCGGCTTCGCCCGGTGCAACGACGCAGGCAGAGTCACGTTCCGTACGCTAGTTGAGCGCGGACATGTCACCCGGGGCAGGTAGCCTGACGCGCGTGACCAGCGACGTCGAGGTCGAGAGGCGCGAGCCCGGGCTCGTCGCGGCGCCGCCCGCTGCAGCACCACGCCCGCCACACGCCTTCGGTCCGGAACGCTTCGTGAACCGCGAGCTCTCCTGGCTCGACTTCGCGGCGCGCCTGCTCGACCTGGCCCAGGACGAGCGGGTCCCGCTGCTCGAGCGCGTGAAGTTCCTGGCGATCTTCTCGACCGGCTCCGACGAGTTCTTCCAGGTCCGGGTGGCCGGCCTGAAGGACCAGCTGGCGGCCGGCGTCCGGGCGCTCTCACCCGACGGCAGGACCGCGGCGGAGCAGCTGCGCGACGTGAGGGTCGCCGCGGCCGCCCTGGTCGAGCGCCAGGCGCGCATCTTCACCCACCGGATCGTGCCGGCGCTCGCCTCGGCCGGCATCCACCTGGTCGACTTCCCGGCGCTCGATCCCGAGGCCGCGACCCAGCTCGGCGGGATCTTCGAGCGGGACATCTTCCCAGTGCTCACGCCGCTCGCGGTGGACCCGGGCCACCCGTTCCCGTACATCTCGAACCTGTCGCTCAACCTCGCGGTCTTGGTGGAGGACCCGGTGACGAGCGAGCGCCGCTTCGCCCGCGTGAAGGTGCCGCCCCTGCTGCCCCGGTTCGTGCCGCTCCCGGACGGCGAGCGGTTCGTCCCGCTCGAGCAGGTGATCGCGGCCCACCTCGATCACCTCTTCCCGGACATGCTGATCGGGGCGCACCACGCCTTCCGGGTGACGCGCAACGCCGACCTGGAGCTGGAGGAGGGCGAGGCCGACGACCTCCTCGAGGCCGTCGAGGTCGAGCTGCGCAGGAGGCGCTTCGGCCGTGCGGTGCGGCTGGAGGCCGCCCCCGAGATGGGCCAGGAGGTGCTCGACCTCCTGCTGCGTGAGCTCGAGCTGGAGCCGACCGACGTTTATCGACCCACGTCGCCCCTCGACCTCGGCCAGCTGTGGCAGATCGCCAACATGGACCGGCCGGATCTCTCCGAGCCGTCCTGGACGGCGACGACCCAGCCGCGCCTCGCCCCGGTGGCGGACGAGCCCGTGGACATCTTCGCCGTGATCCGAGAGCAGGACGTGCTCGTGCACCACCCCTACGACTCGTTCGCCAGTTCGGTCGAGGCGTTCATCTCCCAGGCCGCGTCGGATCCCGACGTGCTCGCGATCAAGCAGACCCTCTACCGCACCTCCGGCGACACGCCGTTCGTCGCCGCCCTCGCCCGGGCGGCCGAGGCCGGCAAGCAGGTTGCGGCGCTCGTCGAGCTGAAGGCGCGCTTCGACGAGCAGCGCAACATCCTCTGGGCCCGCCAGCTGGAGCAGGCCGGCGTCCACGTCGTCTACGGCGTCGTCGGCTTGAAGACGCACTCGAAGACCGCGCTCGTCGTGCGCCGCGAGGAGGACGGCATCCGCCGCTACTGCCACGTCGGCACCGGCAACTACAACTCCGGGACCGCCAGATCGTACGAGGACATCGGCCTTTTGTCCGCGGACCCGGCGCTCGGCGCCGACCTGACGGACCTGTTCAACCACCTCACCGGCTTCTCGCGCCCGTCGCGGTCGCGGATGTTGATCCTCGCGCCGGATCGGTTCCGCCCCTGGGTGCTGGAGCAGATCGCGACCGAGCGCGCGGTCGGCCGGGCGGGCCGGATCACGATCAAGGTGAACGGCCTCACGGATCCCGAGGTGATCGACGCGCTGTACACCGCGGCGCAGGCCGGCGTGCGGATCGACCTTGTGGTGCGCGGCGTCTGCTCGCTGCGCCCGGGCGTGGAGGGTCTCTCCGAGACGGTGACCGTCCGCTCGATCGTGGGCAGGTTCCTCGAGCACTCGCGGATCTTCCGCTTCGGCACGCCGACGGCCCAGGTCCAGGCACACCGGATGCTGCACGACCCGGTCGGCGACCCAGGCGGCGGCACCCGTCACGACGCCGACGACGGCGGCTTCCCGGCCGCAACCGACCGTGACGGCTCCGAGTGGCCCGACGGGGTGGCCGCTCCGGCCGAGGTGGCTGAGCACCCCGTGGCGTCGGAGGTGCCCCCGGGCGTGCACGCCGGGCCGCCCCGGCCCCCGCACGGCTCGGGACCGGCCCGCTACTTCATTGGCTCGGCGGACCTGATGGAGCGCAACCTCGACCGCAGGATCGAAGCGCTGGTCCCCGTCCGCGATCCCGAGCTGTGCGCGCACCTCGAGGACGTGCTCGCTCTCAACCTCGCCGACGACACCAATTCGTGGTCCCTCCGCCCCGACGGATCATGGGAACGGGTCCCGACCAGGATCGGCTGCTCCACTCAGCATCGCCTGCAGGACCTGGCGATCGAGCGGGCGCGGCGCCGCCGTTCGCCCGAATCCCTGGTCTGATCGGGCACCGTGCGGATCGCGGCCCTCGACCTCGGCAGCAACTCGTTCCACCTTCTCGTCGTTGAGGCGAGGCTCGACGGGAGCTTCGTCCCGCTCGCGCGCGAGAAGGAGATGCTCAGGCTCGGGGATCTCGTCGCCCGGACCGGGAGCATCGGCGAGCGGGCGACCGCGTCCGCCATCGAGGTCATCCGGCGCTTCAAGGCGATCGGCGACGCGCAGCGGGTCGACGAGGTCGTCGCGCTCGGCACCGCGGCGATCCGTGAGGCGTTGGACGGGGGCGTCTTCGTCGACAAGGTCCGCACCGAGACCGGTGTCGAGATCGAGGTCGTCGACGGGGTGCGCGAGGCCCGGCTGATCTTCACCGCCATCCGCTCGAGCGTGCTCATCGACCCGGGGCCGGCGCTCGCCGCCGACCTCGGAGGTGGGAGCCTCGAGCTGATGGTCGGCGACCGGACGGGGCTGTCGTTCGCGGCGAGCGTGCGGCTCGGGGTGGGACGACTCACCGCAGAGCTCGTGTCCTCCGATCCGCCGAGCCCGAAGGACCGGGAGCGCCTGCACCAGCGCATCTCCTCGGAGCTCGCGCCGGTGCTCGCGGAGATCGCCGACCTCCAGCCGAAGATGCTGATCGGTTCCTCGGGAACCTTCGTGTCGCTCGCCCGCATGGCGGCGGCGATGCGGGACGGCTCGCTGCCAGAGGCGGTGAACCAGCTGACGGTGAGCGCCAAGGACCTGGCCGCGGTGTCCGCGAAGATCTTCGAGCTGACGGTCGACGAGCGCGCCAAGCTGCCCGGCTGCGACGTGCGCCGCGCCGAGCTCGTCCCCGCCGGCATCTCGGTGCTCGGACACCTGATGGCCGCGACCGGGCTGAACGAGCTCACCGTCAGCGAGTGGGCGCTTCGCGAGGGGATCGTGCTCACGGCGATCGGCGCGCACGACCCGGCGGAGCTCGGGAGCGATCCGCGGGCGCTGCGCCGCTCGTCCGTGCTGGCGCTGTGCCGCCGTTCGAACTGGCGCCAGCGCCACGCCCGGCAGGCCGCTTCGCTCGCGGTCCAGCTCTTCGACGCCACGGCCGACCTCCACCGCCTCGGGCCGGAAGAGCGAGAGCTGCTCGACCTCGGCGCCCTGCTCCACGACATCGGCGAGCACGTCAGCCGGTCGGGGCACGACCGTCACACCGCGTATCTGATCGAAAACGGCGGTCTGCGGGGCTTTTCGCCGGACGAGGTGCGGATCCTCGCGGTCCTCGGCCGCTTCCACATCCGTGGCACGCCGAAGCCGAGCTACGAGCCGTTCGGCGCGCTCGGGCCCGGCGACCGGTCGCGGGCCGTCACCTTGACGGCGCTGCTGCGGATCGCGGATGCCCTCGACGCCACGCACTCGTCGGTGGTCGAGACCGTGGCGAGGGCGGGCAAGCCGGCGCCGCGGCACGGCCGGCCGGACGTGGTCGTCCTCCACGTGCGCGCGCGGGGCGACACCGAGCTCGAGGAGTGGATGGTCCGGCGCAAGCAGGAGCTGTTCGAGCGGAACTTCGAGACGTCGCTGTCGCTGGAGGTCGAGCGCATCGCCCGGGGCGACCTCGATCTCGCCCACGCCGAGGGCGTCGGACTGGGCTGAGGCCCGGGACCGGCGGAGCGCCTCGCAGTCCGGGCCGCCGACGCGTCCGGGGCTTACCGGTCGGTGCTCCGGCGACGCGGGTGCTTCGTCTCGACCGCCGAGGGCTCGCCGTGGCCGTCATCGGTCGCAGCGGGCGCCGCGGGGCGCGTCGTGCCGCCCTTGCCTTTGGCACCCGGCGGCCGTCCGGCGCCCGGCCTCGCAGGCCCGGCCGCTCCGGCACCCCTCCGGGCGTCGTTCGTGGCGCGGCGAAGCGCCCCCACGTGCTCGCCGGCTCCAGCCGGCGTGCCCTCCGGGCTCGCCTCCTCGGCCATCGCGTGCAGGGCACGGCGGCGCGCCCGGAGCCCGGCGCCGCGCGGCACCTTCAACGAGATGTACGCGGTCGCGCCGACCGGGATCGGGAGCCAGAAGTTCACCAGCCGCCACCCGATGACGCCGAGGTAGGCGACGTTCTTCGTGAGGCCGAAGCTCACGAGCAGGGCCGGAGCCGACGCGTCGATCACGCCGAGCCCGCCCGGGGTGATCGGCAGGACCGCGAGGACGTTGGCGATCCCGTACGCCGAGAAGAGCTCGATCGGGTTGACGAAGCGACCGAGGGCCCCGATGAAGGCCAACAGGGATGCCGCGTCGAGCAGCCAGTTGAGCGAGGCCCACAGGATCGCCCGCTTCAGCTGCCGGCGGTCGCGCGCCAGCTCGCGCAGCGACCCCCCGATGTGGCGCACGATGCGCTCCAGGCGCTCCTCGCCGACGCCCGGGATCCGGCGGCCGATCGCCCGGACGATCCGTGCCGCGTTGTCCTCGCCGCGGGTGAAGCCGACGACGAGCGCGGCGACCGCGAGGAGCGCCAGCATGCTGACGAGCGCGACGACGACGTAGATCGGGTGGAATCCGGCGAGCGGTATCGAGATGACGAGGGAGAACCAGAGCATCACGTTGAGCACGACCGCGGAGCCGATGCCCTGCGTCGCCATCGCGAAGCCGGCGTCGGATCCCTGCACCCCGTTGGCCGTCATCAGCCGGTAGCCGAGGCTGGCGCTCCCGGCGGTGCCGGCCGGTATGACGTGCGCGACGGCGGTCGTTGCGAGGTCGATACGGAAGATCTTCGAGAGGCCGGGACCGCCGCCGGGCAGCAACGTGCGCGTCAGCATCGCGTAGGCGAACAGCGCTAGGCCCTCGAGCAGGATCCCAGCGATCAGCCAGCCGATGTTGAGGTTGTGCAGGAGCGAGAGGTGCTTTCTCGCCAGCACGAACTCCGGCACGACCAGGTACTCGATGACGAGCAGGACGATGAAGATGACGATCCCGTGCCGGAGCGGCGCCGGGATCATGGAGCGCCAGCTTCGACGGCGCTTCGACTCCCCGCCGTCCGCGGCCGTCGCGTCCGCGGCCGTCGCGTCCGCGGCCGTCGCGTCCGCGCCGGCCGTCGCGTCCGCGGCCGTCGTAACCGCGCCGGCCGTCGCGTCCGCGGCCGTCGCGTCCGCGGCCGTCGCGTCCGCGCCGGCCGTCGCGTCCGCGCCGGCCGTCGTAACCGCCGTGTCGAGCCCGGGGGTGGTGCCCGCCGGGTCGATCTCCACGGTCGGGGCGGCGTCGGCCGCAGCCGACGCGCCGGTCGCGCGCCTCGGGCCGTGGTCGACGGGAGGATCGCCGTCGTGCGCCCGCCCCTCGGCGGGCGCGTTGGGCGTCGGCGATGCTCCGGGCCCGCGACGCTGCGCACCTCGCCCCGGCATCCCCCTATGCTTGCACGCCACGGAAGGAGCAGTCCCTTTCCCGCAGGTCGCGGGGTCAGCGCCCACGGCCCGTGGGGGCGGGACGCCGGGTCGGAGCCCCGGGGGCGGGCGGTGCTTCGCATGGCGCGCTCGAGGGGTCGTGACGCCGTGAACGCGCCCGCGGGCGACCGCTGTCGCCAGGGGCGTCTCCTCCTGGCCGGTCGCTGCTCCGGGGGGCCGCGGCAGGCGTCGCGCTAGAGGGACTTGCTTGCCGTGATCGGCGGTCGGGTCCGAGGTGCCCGCGGAGCCCGTCACCTTCCCGCTCTCGTGCCACGTGGTCGCGAACCACCTCGCCAGCACGTTGATCATCCGCCGGAAACCGCCGAGGGTCGCCAGCGCGGCCGGCGGGCGATCGCCTGGCTGCCTGGGGATCCGCGACGCGGCCCGGCTAGGGTTGGCGGCCGTGCGCGTGCTCGTCGTCCTGCCGACGTACAACGAGGCGGCGAACATCGTCCGCATCCTGGAAGAGGTGCGGGTCGCGCTGCCCGACGCGAGCATCCTCGTCGTCGACGACTCGAGTCCCGACGCGACGGCCAAGCTCGCGCAAGAGGCCGCCGATCGTCTGGGCGAGATCCACGTGGTCGTCCGGCCGGAGAAGAACGGCCTCGGTCAGGCGTACCGTGCCGGCTTCGCCTGGGGGCTCGAGCGGGGCTACGAGGCGTTCGTGGAGATGGACTCGGACTTCTCCCACGACCCGGCCGCGCTCCCCGCACTGGTCGCTCCGCTGAGCGAGGGCGTCGAGCTGGCCATCGGCTCCCGCTACGTGCCCGGGGGGGAGATCCCGGACTGGTCATTCTCACGGCGGCTGCTGTCGCGTGGCGGCAACATCTACGCCAAGGTCCTCCTCGGGCTCGGCGTCGAGGACTCGACGGCCGGCTTCAGGGCCTACGCGGCGACCCTGCTCCGCCGGATCGACCTCGGCAACGTGCGGGCCGACTCCTACGGCTTCCAGGTCGAGATGACCTACCTGTCGGTCCTCGCCGGGGCGGAGATCCGGGAGGTGCCGATCCGCTTCGTCGACCGCAAGGAGGGCATCTCGAAGATGTCCGGCCACACGGTCACCGAGGCGCTGTCGCTCGTCACCGTCCTCGGCTTGCGGCGCCTGCTGCAGCCGTCGCGCTGGCGGCGGGCGTCGGCGCCGAGCAGCATCTCGCGCGTCTGACCGGCGCGCCGCGGCTCCCCTTCGGCGAGCCGCTCAGGGCCGGACGGCAGCGGC
>Ga0209415_10000074_pt1 | contig 137470 bp, 122 predicted proteins | sample PeaSoiSIISIP2007_FD_187696 | JGI IMG/M metagenome (GOLD analysis project Ga0209415, IMG submission 187696) | Peat soil microbial communities from Weissenstadt, Germany - SII-SIP-2007 (SPAdes) (version 2) | ecosystem: Environmental > Terrestrial > Soil > Wetlands > Peat | place: Germany... | reverse complement strand
AGAGCGTCCTTCCAGGACGGAATCGACAAACCCAAAGCCCGAAGTTTCGCCTTCGAAAGCACTGAGTAGCGGGGGCGCTTCACCGGACTCGGGAAATCGCTGGTCTTCACAGCGGCAAGCTGTGCGCCAACGCCGGCGCAGTCGAAGATATGCCGGGCAAATTCATACCAGGAGCACTGACCCTCGGAGCTGAGATGGTACAGTCCAAAACTTTCGGTCAAGATTATCTTGCGGGTCGCGTCCGCGAGATCTACTGTGTAGGTGGGCGTGAGAATCTGATCCTGCACCACGCGGATCGCATCCCCAACCATCGCTTTCCGCAGCATATTCTCGACGAAGTTGCCGCCCTTGCCGCTGCTGCCTGCAACACCGTAGAGGCCGCAGGTCCGGATCACAAAATATCGATCGGTATTGCAGGCAATCAGGTGTTCCCCAGCAACCTTGGAAACTCCGTAAACATTCAGTGGTGAGGGTAGATCCGCTTCCTCGTAAGGAGCATTCTTCTGCCCGTCGAAAACATAGTCCGTGCTGAAGTGCACCAGAACCGCACCGGCACGGTGGCAGGCCAGCGCCAGGTTCATGGCAGCCGTGCCATTGACTGCAAAGGCTAACGCAGGGTTCTTCTCGCATTCCTCCACCTTATGGAAAGCGGCCGTGTTTAGCACAACATCGGGCTTGGCGTCGGCCATGACTTCGGACACTCGTTCTTCGGAACGAACGTCGAGTTGGGCGTGAGTGACCGGGACTACCGTGTCCCCGGCGGCCTGAAAAACCCGCAGCAGATCGCTTCCCAATTGCCCGTTGGCGCCAATGAGAAGCACCTTCATCAAGCAACCTCCGCGGTCGTGCGCAGCCCTTTCACGGCCATCAACTTTAGGGTCTCAATATTGTAGTACTGCGGGTTGTCCCAGTCTTGAAACTTTTCCATGTGTTCAATCAGATTCTTGACGATCGATTTGACGTCATGATTAGGATGGAAACTGAGTACGTTTTCCGCCTTCTGGATGCTCACTTTGTAATTCCGAAAATCCTTTTTGTGGTTGATGGTGAGATGCACTCGGATCCCGAGTTGTTCTTCGATCGCCATTTTCACCAAGTCCCCCACTTCACCGACGGTGTAGTTTCCCGAGGCGATATTGAAAATACCGGAAATCCTCTCGCTGGCTTCAATGGCACGAATGTAGGCGTTGGTCGCGTCCTCGACACTGAGGATGGGGCGCCAGATGGAAGGGTTGTTCACCGTGATTTCCCGGTTGCGCACGCCATTCTTGAACATGGTGTTAACGATCAGGTCCAGTCGCATCCGCGGGCTGTATCCGCAAACCGTCCCCTTGCGCAGCGAGATGACGGAGAAGTCGTCACCCAGCAGATTCATGACCGCCTGCTCGCCTTGCAGTTTGGAAATCCCGTAAGGGTAGGACGATGAGACAGGCCGCGCTTCATCGAACAACTCGTTGTCCGTATAACCGTAAACTGAGCAGGAGCAGGCGTAAATGTAGCGCTTCACGTTGGCTTTCTTGGCAATGTAGGCCAGATAAGCTGGAGCCGCTGCATTGAAAATGAAGTTCTGGCTGGGCGAATATTCGGCCATGGGATCGTTGGACAACCCCGCCAGGAACACCACCTGTTGGTAGGGTTCCATGTCCTGGACGTTGATGTCGAAGATGTCCTTTCGGATGATTCCGGCTTCCGAAGGGAGGTGGTTGCCAAACCAGAACAGGTCGACTACATCCACCTGGTAGCCCCGGTCGAGCAGCTTCGGAACCAAGGCTGAACCGAGATACCCTGCGCCACCTGCAATCAATATTTTCATGAAACTCTACCTCCCGACCACGCTGTGGTTTTCTGAATACCGGAAGTTTTCCGACTCTGACGAAGACAACCACTGCTTTAAAGTTTGCGCTTTGCGATCTTTCTCCGACAGCTGGACATCGGTAATCGGCCAGCGGATGCCAATTTCCGGATCATTCCACAGGATGCCCGACTCGCCCTTGCTGTTGTAAATGCCCGTGCACTTGTACTGAATCTCGGCGAAGTCCGAGAGCGTGCAAAATCCGCGTGCAAAGCCAGCAGGCGCCCAAATCTGCTTGCGGCTCTCGGCTGAAACCTCTGTGCCGAACCATTTCCCCAACGTGGGAGACCCCTTGCGTATGTCCACGGCCACAAGGAAGGCTGTTCCCCGCGTCACCCGCATGAGCTTTCCCATGGGGGGATCCCACTGAAAATGCAGGCCGCGGAGGACTCCTCGCACCGAACCGGAATGGTTGTCCTGGACGAACTCAGTAGGCAATCCCAGGGCCTTGAACTGGTCCGCCCGAAAGACTTCCGTAAAGAACCCGCGGTCGTCCTGGAAAACCTGCGGGACGACGACACAGACATCCCCTAACTGCCGGGATTCAATCCGTATTTCCATGGTTTTTATTATGCTCACCGTTACGTGGTAACTGCCCTCGTAACCAGACACCGCTCGTTGCTGATTGTATCAAGCTCTGCTCTGACGCACTCCCCAATGACAAATGACAATGGAAGACGGATTCTACCGGATGGACGATCAAACCGAACTAGAAGGCTCTGGAAAACCCTAGGGCTGGAGACAAAACCTGCGGATCAGGCGTTGGGGACTAAAAGTGGGCAGGGTTTGGCGAAGTGCGAGCACCCGCTGTTCGATCTCCATCGAGGTCTTGCGGCTGATGACGGGACGCGGGAGTGCTCGCGCAGGCCCGAGGACCGCGCTGCTACTTAGCGGCATCCGCCATTTGCGCACCCTAGTCACGGTGGTCTGCAAGGGCTAGGCCGTGGCATTGATGCCCCACTGCCTGGGCGAATGGACCAACCGCAGATCACTGTTGGCGTCGTTCAGTTCATGAACCAGGACGAAATCGGGAGCGGACGCGACCGGAATTGTGACCCTGCTGGCTGGACTCCCGGCTTTCCGGGAGCCGTACGGCCAGTTCCCGGCTGCGTTTCTCACTCAAACATTTCAACCTCGCTAGGGGGATACGATGTGAGTAGGCTCTGCTATTCGCAGTACCCACTTGACACTTTGTGAGTTGCGTATAATATTGACGATCAACGACCACACAACGTTTCTGGCAATGTGAACGACGAGGTGTGGCGGGAACCGTAGGGGTGAATAACGAACCATGACGATCCGATGCCTGCAGGGGCTCTCTCTTGTCTCTTGTGCAGTTCTTTTTGCAGTCGCGACACTCGGCTGCGGCGGCGGCCTCAACTACCCAGATCCTGCTACCTCGATAAGCACCACACAAAATCCACTGGTGGCTCAATACCAGGTGACAATTTCTCAAAGAAACGCTGGCGCGTGGGTTGAGTTCGGAACCGACACCACGTATGGAAGGCAGACGTCGGCAACGGCTCCGACGACCTCGTTCGGCCAGACCGTCAATGTTCTGGTGGCGGGAATGAAGCCGAAAACGACCTATCACATGCGGGCCCACGTGGACTGGCAGAATGGAGGCTCCTGGATGGATCAGGATCACACCTTCACCACCGGCGCGATCCCTAGTAATTTGCAGCTACCCGGGATCACTGTGACCCGGCCAAATTCCAATCTCACACCGCAAGCTGGCGTGGAGTTGATCAGTGCCATCCCCTTTGTCAACACCCTAATAGGGGACTTCGCCGTTGATCTGCAAGGTAACATCATCTGGTACTGCATCGGTGGCGCGCCAATCAAACCGATGCAAAATGGACACTACATTACAAACAACGGTACCGACTTGCGAGAAATCGACTTGACGGGTAGCACGATCCGCGATGTCACTGTTGCTCAAGTGAATCAGTCACTTCAAGCGGGAGGATATACCTTTTCGATAACCGACTTCCACCACGATCAGCTTACCTTACCGGATGGCCATTGGATCGCCTTAGCCAATACCCTCAAGGAGTTCACGAACTTGCCCGGCTATCCCGGCGTGCTGAACGTTGTAGGGGATGCTTTGCTCGACATTGATCTCACCGGCAATGTGGTGTGGGCATGGTCGGCGTTTGATCATTTGGACATCAATCGCCACCCATGGGGTTTTCTCCCGGCTCTACCGCCCAATGCTGGAGCGGGAGATTGGACACACGGCAATGCGCTTGACTATACCTCAGACGGCAATCTTTTATTCTCGATGCGTGCTCAGGACTGGGTGATCAAGATCGACTACGCGAATGGTGCTGGTGCAGGAGATATATTTTGGCGTTTGGGCTACGGCGGAGACTTCACACTCGCCGAAGGTGACCCCAGCCTGTGGTTTTATAGCCAACACAATTCGCGAGTCCTGACAACCGACGGTTCACAGTCCAAACTTACAATCTGGGACAATGGGAATCTCCGTACTGACGACCCCCAATGTGGAACCATGACTGGCTGTTACAGCCGCGCCACAATTTTTCAGATCGACGAATCCACAAAAGTGGCCAGCGTGTTCTGGCAGGACATGCCAGGCTTCTTTTCCCCTTGGGGAGGCAGCATCGCGGGCTTGGCCAACGGGAATGTCGAATTCGATGCGAATGCTGTGTTTAGCTACCCTGGCTCGCAAGTCGTTGAAGTCACACAGACTGACAATCCTCAGGTAGCGTGGCAGTTGAATCTTACGGGAGAGGACGCCTATCGAGCCAACCGCATCCCAAGTTTGTATCCCGGGGTGACGTGGCAAAAATGAGAAATGCATGGCGGCCATTGCTGAGGCGAATCAAGTGAAGACGAGGCTGTCAACACAATCCAACTATTAGCTTTTCCTACATGGCTGCGCAATCGAAGGGGACACGCGAGGGCTTGGTCGAGTGGGTGGGAAACAGACACTGACCGAACAAGGGTCTTACTAGGACAAAGGATTGTGATGAAGCCGCCCATTGCTGGGCAAGACAACGTGGGTATTGAGAAGATTCTGTAAGAGGTCGAGGGAAACTCCGGCGAAGTGTGGGATGACGTGTTCGGCCCCGGCCTGCCGAAGCGAGTCTGCTTTTGCGCCACTTGCGATACCGACGCAGCGCATGCCAGCAGAGATTGCCGCTTCCACGCCTCTTGGAGCGTCTTCCAGGGCCAGCAGATCTTCGGCAGGCAGTTGCAGACGCTGCGCTGCCAATTTGTAGATGGCTGGATTTGGTTTACCTTCGGCCACGTCGTCCCCGTTGACCACAGCTCTAAAATAGCGGGCGAGATCAAGCCGATTCAACATGAGGCGCGTTCGGCGCTCACTTGCCGACGTCGCCATGGCAGCCGGTATTCTCAGCTGCTCCAATTCTTGGAGGAATTCGACCACCCCTGCAACGGGCAGCACCTCCTCGGCGATTCTCTGGAACAATTCGTCTTTCTTCTTGCCGTATTCTTGAAGATCGCGCTCCGAGACATCCCCGAGGAAATGGCGGAGTATGTCTTGCCTCTTCCTGCCCTCAAGAATGAAATCGAGATCGGGATCAGAAACCTGCTTTCCAAACATGCATAGGAATTCTTGCCAGGCTTGCCGATGCGCCGGATGGCTGTCGATAACAACGCCATCCATGTCAAACACGATTCCACGTAGCATGGGAATGCGAAAACTCTCCTTCGAAGCCCGGCCAAGTGGCCTGTGCTTCCTGATAATTGTGCATGGTACCAATGTCGATCAGATAGTCGTTAATGGGGTAGGCAAGCATCTTGCCCGCCAACTTTGGGAGAACATCGAAACCAATATCAGCGGGCTTTCTCGAAGGAATGGCGTCGAGCAGGCTGTAGGTTCCGATCAAAAGCCCAGAAAAAGCAAGATTGCTGCGTGGCTGCTTGGGTTTTTCGACAAATTTTAAAACGGTGCCATCCTCCAGCGTTTCGACAATCCCGCAACGTTCCGGGTCGGACACTGCATAAACTCCGAGCGTTGCCGCCGGGTTTCGAGACTTGTGAAGTTGCAACATCGCGTTCAGATCTACTCGATTTAGCACGTCGGCATAGAAAACCCAAAAACACTCTTCACAGTCAACCCAAGCGCGGTTAACCTCCAGCGTTCCCGCGCTCCCCAGCAACTCCGATTCTCTGATGATCTTCACCTTAGGGGTTGCTGACTGCCGCTCGATCAGAAACGTTTCTACGGCATCCGCATGACTGTAAATATTAATAAGCACTTCAGCAATCCCGAAACGGCGGCAGGTTTCCAGCCAGATTTCCAGCAGAGGAGTGCCGCGAATTGGCAACAGGCACTTTGGCACCGTGTCGGTTAGGGGCTGCAAGCGGGTGCCGTGACCCGCAGCCAACAGAAACGCCTTCAAGACTGTCCTCGTGATTGAAGCACTGCCGCTACTCGCCGACCGCAGCCACAGGCAAGAAAGTCCAGCGGGAGCCGCCCCGCTCGTCGCCATCGATGAAAGGATCGTTTACGATCACCTGTGCTCCTTGCGCATCAAAAGCGAACGCCATCTCATTCACTCCGGCGGTAGACATCGCATTTCTCAAAGATTCCTGTCGAACCTTTTCGCAATACAGGAGAAGAAACCCGCCTCCACCGGCGCCTGTGATCTTACCTCCCAAAGCGCCATTTTCGCGAGCTAACCGGTAAAGTTGGTCAATGCGAGAGGTTGAGATGCGACTTGATACGCGCTTCTTGGCCTGCCAAGCTTCATCCAACATCGCTCCGAATGAACCAAGGTCACCGCCCTGGAGTGACTTCCGCATGCGGTATGCCAGTTCCCGCACCTCGTTCAGCGCGTCCACGGCGGGGCCTTTGTGATCACTGGTCGATTTTTCCTGCTCTTCCAAGATCGTCCAGGAATGGTGAGCCGAGCCGGTGAAGTACAACAGAAGGTTGGATTGCAGTTCACTCATTACTTCGGCGTCAAGTTCCAGCGGTTCTACCTGAGAGCTACCGTCTCGGTTAAACATGATGAAATTCAAGCCACCAAAAGCAGCAGCGAATTCATCCTGCTTGCCGATGTGCCGACCCAATACGTTTCGGGCGATGTAGTAAGAACGTTCCGCAAGTTCGTACTTCGAGATTGGAATATGCAGATAAGCCGTTAGGGCCTTGAGGATATTTACGCATACACTCGCCGATGAACCCAATCCAGTTCCCGGCGGGATCTCAGAAGCCAAGAACATGTCAACGGCCACATCGCGTCCCAGTTCCTTGAGCACGGCCAGCGGAATCTCGAGTCCGCTGCCCTTGCTGCTCATCGCCGCAATATCATGCCAAGTCTCAAAAATGCGCAAATCCGACGAGATGACCTGGACACGGTCGTCGGCTCGTTTCCCAAGGATGGTATAGAAATACTTATTTATCGCAGTGCTAAGGACCGCACCGCCGAACTGCTCGTAGTAAGCGGGCAGGTCGGTGCCGCCGCCAGCAAAGCTAATCCGCACTGGACTGCGAACGATGAGCATCTGGTAGACCGTCTTTCAGGAAGTGAGGCGTGACTCTGTCAAGGAAACGTGTCGACACCACATCGGAACTAGTTGCCAATGCCGGATATTCGAACAATCTCACTGCTAACGTCCAGAAGGTTTGCAGCAGGATGGAGACATCGGCGAGCGGCGAGGGGTTCAGAATATACTGCAAATCGAAGCGGGCTTTCTCTTCCGAGGAATTTTGATCGCGCAAACCGTGCACCTGGGCTAGTCCGGTTATTCCCGGTTTGACACTCAGCCGTTGTTGCTGCCACTCGGAATAACGTTGCACCCGATCAAGAGATTCCGGGCGTGGTCCCACCAGACTCATTTCGCCCTTCAGCACATTCCAGAGTTGGGGCAATTCGGTGAGACTCAAGCTCGCCAGCAAACGCTCAAACCGCGATGAAGCGGCGAGCGATCGTTCCACATTGAGCCGCAACATGGAAAAGGGCCTGCCATGTCGGCCGCAACGGGCTTCCCAACAAAATGCCTTCCCTTTGCTCCGCTGCAGTCCGATCACTGCGGGCAGCAGTATGGGAAAAGCGACAATCGTAAGTAATGATCCTAGAGCCGCGTCACAAATCCGCTTACAGCGAAAATACAAGTCAGAAGGGCTTATTTCTCTCAGTTCCAACACGGGAATGCCATCGAGATCAAGAAGCGCCGGACGCGAAAGATATAATTCGTAAGGTTGGGGAACAAAGCTGACGTTAATCCCCCGTTCTCTGCAACGTCCGGCTAAGTTCAAAATCTCGGGGACGGCTGGCTTGGGGAGAGCCACGATCAGATCATCGATCTGATGGTCCGCCAAGAAATTCACCACCCCTAGCGTGGGCACACTGGAGGCGACCAGGGAACCCTCCGAATTCAGGTTTCCTTCATTTTCTGGACACAGAAAACCGACGACCTTGCTTACCATTTCCGGATGTCGTTTGATCTTGCCGGCAAGTTCGCGCGCGACGCGGTCGGAACCGGCAATCACTACTCGGCGAACCTTGCCGGCCCGATAACGCGCAAGAAGCAAAAGCCGAACACCGTAGCGGATGGCGACAAAGCCGATGAACAGCAAGAGTCCAAAATAACCCAAAGCCAAACGCGAAACGTACTCCCGCTCTAGATACCCGGCAGAAAACAGAAGGCCCATTAAACAGAAAACGGCGAGGAACAAACGAGACACGACAGAGGGGAAGTGCCAACCACCGCGAAAGCAATCGAGGCTCGTCCAAACCGACAGGAGAATCCAAAAGACAATGCTGACCGATAGAAAAGGCACGAAAGCGAAAACTGCGCTTCGCTCCGTGGACGTCCAGTAGACGCCGTAGCGAAGACCTTCCGCACCAAGAAATGCCGAGATCGACCATGTCAAGTCGGCGATCAAAATCCAGCGAGTCACGCTGTTTGGTTTCATAAGGTCAAGCCGATCGTCCTAACCTGAGCTCAACTCGCCGCAGCCGCCTCAGATCGCTCAAAAATTCTCTTTCTCACGGCAGTAAACAGAGCGTGCGCAACACAAAGATGTAAGTCCTCAATAATCTGCATGTTGTCGGAAGGAACAATCATACACTGATCACACAACTCTTTCATCTTACCGCCTTGATACCCCGTCAGTCCCACCGTGATCGCCCCGGCCTTGCGCGCGAACTTCAGGGCGCGAAGGACATTGGGCGAGTTTCCGCTGCCGCTGATTGCAAAGGCAATATCATTCCGCTGCACGAAATTGCGTAGTTGTTCGGCGAAGACGTCCTCATATTTCGAGTCATTTGACCATGCGGTCATTAGGGGCACGTTGTCAGTCAAGGCCATTACCCGAAACCTTTTCCCGCTTCCGTTCGCCGTTCCTTTGCCCAAATCGCAAGCAAAATGCGACGCTAATGCTGCACTTCCCCCATTCCCGAACAAATAAACCATCCGACCACTCTCATAAGCGTGGAGCAGAGTCTCGGCAATTTGTTCGATTCCTTCGAAAGAAAGCCCCTCGATGGTGCGCGAAAGGCAGCCGAAATATGAGCTCGCGTCGTATATTTCCATCGTCTCGCTAACTCCTGATGAACTTTTTCTGACCCTTCCTCCGCGATTCCTCAGGCGGGAGGAAACTGCCAATTCAACTCACCCTACCACGACGAAGTGTTTTTCACTGAATCGCGCGCACAGAAGAGACCGGAACTGGCCGCTATGCTTTCTATACAGTCCGAAGTTGTGCATGGAGAACTGAAGCAACGAAGTCCTACTATGCTGCAATCGATTCTCTCGATCGCAAATAGGTTTGCAACGCAATGTCGATAGGTTCCATCTGGTCCAAACCGGAGGACATAAGCCTCCTGTTTTCCAGCACGGAATACTTCGGCCGTGGTGCCACGGAAGGCATGTCGCGCCACGAAACAGGGGTAACCTCAACTTCCATGCCAGAACACTCAAAAATCTTCAGCGCGAACTCATACCACGAATAGTCGCCGTGATCGCTTGCGTGATAGGTACCGTAACCGTCTGTGCGAATGAGGGTAAGCACCTGTTTCGCCAGGTTGCGAGTACTGGTCTGCGCCATGCGAAGATCGTTGACCACTCGAACCCGTCCGTTCTGACCACCGAGACGCAGCATCGTTTCGACGAAGTTACCGCGCTTGACACGGCTTCCCGCCAATCCGTACAAGCCAGATGTACGAATGATAAAGTGACACGGCAGGACCGCGCGCAGGAATTGTTCCCCGGCCACTTTGGACACGCCGAAAACGCTCACCGGGGTCGGGGCATCGTCTTCTGTGTAAGGACGCCCGAGCCCGCCATCAAAAACATAGTCGGAGCTGAAGTGGACAAGCGCCGCGTTTACCTGTTTCGCAGCCAGTCCAATTTCACGAAGCGCCGTCGCGTTCACAGCAAAGCTGCGATCGGGGTGGCTCTCGCATTCATCCACTGGATGGTAGACAGAACAGTTAATGATCACATCGGGGGCGTGGCGAGCAAATTGTTCTTTCCCGGCCCAAGAATCGGTCACATCCAAATCGGCTCGAGTAAGAGGAATCACCTCTTCTTTCCCCTCTCGCAACAACTCCACGAGATCTGAACCGAGCTGTCCCCCGGCACCAATCACAATTACGCGCACCGAACCACGCTCCTTTGCTTCGAAACGGCATCGCGCAATTCTCTGAGTTGCTCAGGATTAAGGTTGAGCACCGAATCCGGATAGGACAGTTTCGCTCTGACCTCCTCTAGCAAATCCAACCATCGAATGTTGTGGAAGGAAGGATCGCTCACGTCGTGGAAAGCTCCGCCCTGGATCTTGTTCACTAGATCGACGACCGTATCTTCCACCGTCACCTTCGGTTTAAAGCCTAGCCGCTGAAAAATCTTCTCTCCGGATGCCTGGCAACTGCGAAGATTGCGATAATTGTAATCCGGCTCTATTTCGCAACTGATGCCAATGTCGGCAAGTTTCTTTTGCACCCGAAGGGCAAGTTCGGAGATCCGGTAGTTGCCATTCGTAATATTGAAGATCTCGCCGCTGATCTTATCGGCAGGCGCCTCGAGCATGAGCTTGTAAGCCGCTGCTGCGTCTTGCAGGCTCAGTAACGGCCTCCACATTTCCCCACCATTATGAAGAACCAGCCGCCCAACTTGGAGTGCGTTGAGAACAAAGGCGTTCACCACGAGATCGAAGCGCATTCTGGGAGAGTACCCATAAATCGAGCCCTTGCGGATGACGACTGGAGTAAACTTGTCGTCCGCCAGCGCCAGAATTTCTTTCTCAGCTTCGCGTTTGCTAATGGAATAGACTCGAAACGGCTGAACCGGCGAGTCCTCGGTGTGCATGATATCTTTTTCCGGATGGCCGGCGCCCACGTCATAGATAGAGCCGGAGGAAGCTTGCACGAAACGGGCAACTCGCTTCTGCTTCGCCATTCTCGCCAGTTCTACTGCGGCCTTGAAATTTATGTCGTGATTGGCTTCCGGTCGATATTCCGCCGCGGGCTCGGTGGAGAGCCCTGCTAGATTTATGATGGCGTAGACCCCATCCAGCAGTTCCTGTTGGATGTGACGAAGGTCACCCTCAACCACCTCAATACGGTCGCGCACACTGTCCAGCCCAGCATCCCCGTAGAACATCACGTCGAAAACCCGAACGCGGTGTCCCGCGTCGAGAAGGACCGGTACCAAGTGACAGCCCACGTAACCAGCGCCGCCGGTCACCAGCACGACAGCTTGAGATTTATCACCACCCATTCGTTTTTATCTCCTTTGGGATTTCTTGCGTGTTGCAATTCTTAGGGCCCTGAACTGTGAAGCCTAATAGCGGAACGTGTCTGACTCCGGCGTTTTCAGCCACCGGGACAAAGGCATGGCGTTGCGGTCACGCTCCGATATTTGAGGATTGGAGGTCGGCCATTCAATAGCAATGTCCGGATCATCAAACCGGAGCGCGACGTCAGTCTTCCCATTGTAGACTCCAGTCACCTTGTACTGGATTTCTGCCCAATCTGAGAGAACACAAAAGCCCCGCGCAAAGCTGGCAGGAGCCCACATCTGCTTCTTGTTCTCGGCGGAAAGTTCCGTGCCCCACCACTTGGCAAATGTCGGAGATCCTTTTCGAAGATCCACAGCCACCAGGAATGCCCGTCCGTAAGTCACTCGCATCAGCTTGCCCATGGGTGGGTCATACTGAAAGTGCAATCCGCGCAGTACCCCGTGTTTCGAGCGTGAGTGATTATCTTGGACAAACTTGGACGGCAACCCTAAAGTCTCAAACTGGTCTACGCGGAACGTCTCCATAAAGAAGCCCCGTTCGTCCTCGAATACCTCCGGAGCAATAATGACTATTTCTCCCAGATGGGTGGACTCTTTTCGGACCTGCATCAGGATTCACCTTCTGACTTCGTCGGAGTCAAACTCCGGAGAACATGTATTTGCACTGATGCTGCTCCCATTCCCACGCTCCCGCCAATATGTTGTCCAGACGGGAGTGTCGGGGGGTCCAGCCGAACTCGTCCATAAGCTTCTGCGGGCTGGCGCAGAGCACAGGTGGATCGCCTGGACGTCGAGGGCATGTTCTTATTGCGATTCTTGTCGCGGTGAGTTTCTCAACTGCGCTGCAAATCTCTTTGACTGAATGGCCATTGCCCGTCCCGACATTGTAGGTACGAAATCCCGGTTCGTCAATTTTCTCCATAGCGAGCAAATGTGCGTCAGCAATGTCGTGAACGTGTACATAGTCGCGCAGGCACGTCCCGTCAGGAGTCGAATAGTCGGTTCCGAACACCTCAAAGAATGGCCGCCTCCCGGAAGCGGCTTGCAGTAACAAGGGAATGATATGAGTCTCTGGGTTGTGACGCTCGCCCCAACCTCGTCCCCCGCCACAAGCGTTGAAGTAGCGAAAGGCGACGACGCTCCAATCGTACGCGCACGCGTACCGCTTGAGGATTTGCTCGAACATCAACTTACTTTCCCCATACGGATTCACGGGCTCCTTGGGATGCTCCTCGGCCGTGGGGACTAGCTGTGGCGTGCCGTACACGGCCGCACTGGAGGAAAACACAAAGTTACGAATTCCGTGCTTCCGGAGCGTTTCAACCAGGGAGATCCCTTCAGCAACGTTAACATCAAAAAAAGGACCCGGGTTGATCACCGATTGGGGTACTGAGGCTTTCGCCGCGAAATGAAATACGACGTCAATTCTGTTGGCCGCCAAGAGTCTCGACAGCGATCCTGCGTCGCCTATCGCGAATCGGTGAAGGGCCGCACCCGCTGGAACCGCGTCGGCAAAGCCAGTGGAAAGGTCATCCACGACCTCAACCGAATGGCCTTGAGACAGCAGTGCCGCACAGCAGGCAGACCCCACGTATCCGGCTCCGCCGGTGACCAAAATACCAGCCATCAGTATGCACCCTCCTTGCGAAGCACTCTCAGCGGGGTTTGCAACATAATCTTAAAGTCCATTGCCAAACTCCAGTTCTGAATGTAATAGATGTCCATCTTGATACGTTCCTCGTAAGGAACACTCTGCCTTCCGTGTACCTGCCAATATCCAGTAATACCCGGTTTTACCATGAGGAGGAGTTCTTTGTAGCCGCCATATTTTGCCATCTCCGGAGGCGACTTCATCCTTGGCCCAACCAAACTCATTTGTCCCATCAGTACGTTGAACAATTGCGGCAACTCATCCAGGCTGGACTTTCGTAGGAAAGGACCCAGCCGCGTCAGGCGCGGATCGTCTTTCAGCTTGAAGTTCTGCTCAAATTCGGCCCTCAGAAGCGGGTTGGCGTCGAGTATTGCGTCGGCTCCCGGCTTCATGGTGCGGAACTTCAAGGCATCGAAATCACCCTTCATCCCTACCACGCGCCGGCGATAAATGACGGGCCAGCCACTCTCCAAGAGAACCAGGGCGGCCACGATCAAGAACACAGGCAGCAGGAGGAGAATCAAGGTTGTGGCTCCGATGAAATCGATGCAAACTTTGGCGAAGCGCTCGAAACCTCGGTCGCTGGTGGACCTTGCCGTGCAGCTCACACGTCCGCTGGCAGCGGAGCTCTCGTGCACCACCAATTCGTGCTCAGAACTGATCATTCAATCGTCCCTCGATCTTGCGCGTTCTAGATACTCCATAGTAAGCGCTCCACACCACACTGCTGAATCCTGAAACCAAGGCTGACTAACCGAAAAGTCGATGCGAAGTGACCATCCTCTTTAGGGCAGTGGGTAACAGCCTCTCGTGGCTTCCTAAAATCAAACCAAAGTATCGCGCAGCTTCATAACACAATACGTAGGGTATACGGTAACCTGCCCGACATCGCCGCAGGTATCGGATCTCGTTCCGAAGGTAGCGCAAACCATCGGCGCGAATTTGATCTCTTTGCTGCCCGTCCCACAACTGTCTCCTGCTGTATAGAACACCGCTGTCAAAGTACTGCTGAAACGACCGCACCAAAGTATAGTTGTGGGAATGGAGCACCGCGGCTTCAGGTTCATACGCGATCGAGTGTCCGTGTTGCGCAAGTTGAATCGCGAAAGAAAAATCTTCATACGCGTTAACATCTTCCGGAAAAGGCAATTGTTTCCAAACCGTCCGGCGAACCGCCGAGTTAACGTTGGAGAACTGGTGAAGTACATGCTTCCCAACGCCGTTGCTGCTTGCATTTCTCACGACCCGTTCGGTGCCGTACCTGTGGTGTACGAAGAAGACGCGTTCCGGCGTCGCGTCGGGCTTTGGTATTTGTCGCCCGTACACAGCAGCAATCGCCGCGTCCTCAAAGTTCTTTAGAAGCGCACTTAACCAGCGATCGTTCGCTGGGATAGCATCGCCAGAGAGAAACACAAGGTGTTCACCAGAACTGGCGGTTCCGCCAAGATTTCGCGTGCGGGCATGATGAAACTCGGACGGCGCAATTTCCAGTATGTGCGCAGGATACCTCCGCGCGACCTCTAGCGTCCGATCCTGCGATCCCGAGTCAACCACCAACACTTCAAACGGAAAACTCGTTGATTGACCAAAGACCGCTTCCAAGCAACGGCCGATGTTGGCTTCTTCGTTCTTGGTTGGGATGATGATGCTAGCAAACATTGCGTCAGTCGCTCACTTCAAGCCAAAATCTCAAATTCGCACTGCGGTTTGGTGAGTACTAGACTGCGACCGCGCGCGTTTCCGATTGATTCTCTGCGTTTTCATAAGCTCGAATTGCTTCCTTTAGCTGTTCTTCAGGAAGAGATCGAAGCCAGTTGCACAGGTCCGAGAATCCCTCCTCAGCCGAAAGCAATGGCTCCCAGCCCATCAAACGTCGCGCCTTGGAAACGTCCGCCCACCCATGACGCGCATCGCCGCCCCGATACTGCCCCGTTAAGACAGGCTGGATCGCAAGACCCAGCCTGTCTGCTATCAACTGGGCAATGCGATAGACCGTGAGCCCCGTGCCATTCCCCAGGTTGAACACCTGGTAGTTTGCGGCCTCGGATTCCATTGCGCACAGATTGGCGCGGACCACGTCGCGAACATGAATCACGTCCTTCAGTTGCTGGCCATCTTCGTAGACCAGCGGCGCCTTGCGGGTAATCAGCCGAGTCCCGAACCTCGCAATCACGCCGGTATATGGATTGGTTAGAGACTGGCGGGGTCCATATACGCTGAAATAGCGGAATGCCACCACGGGAATCTTGTAGTAGCGTCCAACCAACATCGTCTCCAGCTCCTCATCCATTTTCGTGAGGCCGTAAATGGTCAAAGGCAGCAGCGGCCGGTCTTCGGTCATCGGTAGAGCTTTTGAACGTTCCCCGCAATGCGGACACTTTACTTCCCACTCATCCCGCTTGAGCTGTTCGATCGGGCGAAGAAACGGGTAGTAAATGCCATGGATCTCGCACTCGTAAGTTCCTTCTCCCATCACTGTCATTGATGACGCTACGATCAGCTTTCGGATCTGGTCGCGCTTCTCGATAGCCAACTCCAACAGATTCGCCGTACCAAGCGAGTTCACTTCTACGAAGCGACGAACGTCAACCATCGAGATTCCCGAGCCTACGGCAGCGGCGTGATGGAAAATGACCTCGACGCCATCGAACGCCGACCGCAACGCTTCCTTGTTTCGCACATCGCCAAGCACATACCTGCAGTGGTGATTTGCGTACGTGGGCAGCTTCGGCGGTTGAGGGTGCGCCGCCGGATCGAGGTTGTCGAAAGCAACAACCTCATGACCTCTATCCACCAGTGCATCCACAAGGTGTGACCCGATGAAACCCGCACCACCGGTCACTAGTACTTTCGCCATCCGCAAGATTCTCCTGACATTCGGACTAGTTCTCTGAAGCTACAGCAGTCTGTGGCATGTTCCACGCAGAGCGAAGTTTCTTCCACCTGACGGCAAGCACAGAATCCGTCATCATCGCGCGAAGCTGCCAGTTGGGCACAGTCCTTCTCTTCTGAATTCCTCTCCGCTTTCGAAGCAGCGATGGCAGATGCCTCAGAACATCCAGCTTCGCCATGACAAAGGCGCTGCCGAAACCCAGCCTGGTAAAATAAGTAGCGGCCCCGATTTCATATAGCAAGCGTTGCGGCGAATATCGCAGAATTAGCCCAATCGGCATGTTCTTGAGATACACGAACTCGATGTTTCGTTGTGAGTAATAGATTTGACGGGAGGGCGTTTTCTTGTTCGTCGCACGATAGCGATGATAGACAATTGCCGCCGGAACATAAACACATTCGTAACCGCGTAGTTGTGCCCGAAAACTTAGATCTGCATCTTCGTAGGTGTAAAAGAAGTCTGGGTCCAGGAAGCCGATGTCCTTCAGCATCCGGCGTCGATACGCCGCGGCACCAGCACAGGCCCCGAATACCTTGCGTGGTTGAGCCCATGATGGCCCGTCGCGTTCATCTCTACCCAAATCCAAGGTCCCGCCATCAGTCCCAACTGCCGACCCACAATTCTCAATCCGTTCGCGATCGTCGAAGTAGATCATTTTGGAAGCAAAACTTCCGGCATTCGGGTACAACTGGCTCGCGCGATGCATTTCCTCCAGCCAGTCCGAATGCGCTTCAGTATCATTATTCAACAGAACGATCAGATCTCCGCTCGCCCGCTCATAGCCCGCAATGTTTCCACCCGTGAAGCCCCGGTTGTCTGGTAGCGCGACTAGATTCACTTCGGGAAACTGCGTTCGAACGTAATCGACCGAGCCATCCTGCGAGCCATTATCGACGAGGGTGGTTTCGAAATCACGAAACGTCTGCCGGCGCAACGCGCCTAGACACGATTCCAGGAAGTGCTTCCCGTTCCAGTTCAGGACAATGACGCTGATCTCAGGCATGCGCTAGCCTTTCAAAGCGAGATTGGTTTTCTTTGCAGATCCGCCCTTCCGTGCAGTGAGCCGTTCCTCACCCTACTTTCTCGCCTATTACATTTAGGTAGTCGCAGCCCACTGCGGCCAGATCCGAGGTTGGCCACGCTGAACATTGGACCGTCCCCAACGTAGATATCTCGGTCTCGAATGGCAACCACCTTCACTAAGACTTCGTATACGAGTCCGCCTCGCCCTGAGATCCACTCATCTAGAAAGCCTCGCAGTATCCAAACAAACCTCTGCAGAGGCTCCCGAAGGTCCGCTTGAGTCGAGAGGTGGTCTGTCGCAGAAGCTCAATACCGCCTTTTCCTTTCCATTCTTGTTGAGATTAAAAACCATTCCACTGAAGCCTGTGCCACCTCTCTGGGTAGTCCCATAGAAGCTGCCCGCCGTGTCTGCAGTAAGCACGGAGTGATGCTCGACGAAGTCCGGTATGACATGTTCACGATAAAACCGCAATAGGCTCCTTTGCTAGAGCGCTACCTTGACACGCTCCGAAACTCCGATTTCTTGTGACACGACTCGGATCTCGGGATTCTTAATCGTGTAGCCGATGCAGCTACCCATGAACCCGTCGGGTTGCGGAGTAATCCCCAGACCGCAGCAGGCACCCACCAGACCGGGCGGTGTGGTGTTCCAAAGAGCCTCATCGAAAAACAATTGCCCGATCTCTAGGTGATGAGCTTCATGAGTAAAAAAAATCCCGCCGTCCGACATCAGTGGCCAGAGGCATCGAAGGCAGGTGCGGACAGACTCCTTCAGGTCGGCATCGCAAAACACGAACCCGATACGTTCCGCGAAAGATGGCAGTGTGTTTTCAAAATAGCCTCTCACGAATTCGCAGACCTCAGGCGATCCATATCTGGTGACATTCGCCTTCACAAGATCGAACGTTCCATGCCAGTCGCCGCGCTTGTACACGTGGATCTCGCAGGCGACCAGAACGGTGTGTTCCCTGTCGGGTTTCTCCGGCTCAGGAAGGCCCTGGAACGAATCGAAGATGAACAGCTTTCTGTTTGTCAGTTCGCAGGCAAGGGAAAGGTTTGCTGCACTCCCCCCCTGGTAGGTTCCGCATTCCACAACGACTCCAGGCACTTTCAGCTTCAGTAATGCCGTAATCATCACTAACTGCTCGAAGAAGCCGGTTGCAGAAACGATCTTCCGCTTATTTCTGACCATGCGGTAAAGCAACAGCAGCTTTTGTGTCAGCGGCAAGGGTACGGCTAGGTAAGCCCGGAGTAATGGCAGAGAGCAGGCAAGACGGATAAGCACAGCGCCCATAGTGTAACAGACATACCCGTGACTACACGACGTTGTCCACTGGGATGGTTTCAAAATCAGGAAATGTCTGCCGGCACAATACATTCAGACACGTCTCCAGAAAGTGCTTCCCATTCCAGTTGAGAATAATGACGCTGACCTCAGGCATAGTAGACAATGGATCGAACACCTTTAGCGCTCTGCGACGACCGCAATCTTCCAAGCAATTCGCGGGAGAATAGGAAGTCGCAGAAGCGTTTTGTCCAAGGGTGAAACAGCCTTAAACACCGCAGCCGTCAACGCCTGCACCCGAGGGCTGGCATGGCAGATTCTGTCGACACCAAACAAAGCTACCGAGAACAAGAACATGCCGGTCCAAGTTACCTTGTGGAAGTTCTGCCGCAACACGGCCAAGTCGCGCACCCGCAGCGGGCGTTCTTCGGAGGTTGCTTCTCGGGAAAAAAAGTGTCCAAGCTTTCGATATAACCACGCGGGCGGATTGGAAACCAATGGATCGATCATGACCAGGCGGCCGCCTGGACGGAGAACGCGGGCAAATTCAGAAGCAGCTCTTTTGTGATCCATATGGTGAAAGGCTGAGACAGAGAGGATCGCATCAAAGCTCTGGGTCTCGAAGCCGAGATCTTCGCCGGGCATCTGTCTTAGTTCAACCCTCACCTTATTACGTTTAGCCAGTTCCGCCGCACGTTGCAAAGCTACGTCGGATACATCGATGCCCGTCACCAGTGCCCCAGCCCGTGCCATGATCACGGAAGAGTAACCGTCACCCACGCCCACATCCAAAATCCTAGCGCCTTTAAGACTCGGCATGCGCTTGAGGCTCCAATCCAGCATTTCAGCGTGGCCGTAGTGCAGGGCCGAAAGATCTAGGGAATCCTCAGACTTGCGGCTGTAGAAGGCGTCGTTCTCCGTCGCCTCCATTTGTATTCGTTTAGTGAGTTCAAGCGGCAGTGGTGTCATCACTGGACTCCGAGTTTCAGTTTCTGATCTGAGTGCCTTCGGAGCTTCTTGCTCAAAGCTACCAACACTTAAGAGGCCCCTGCAGGCTTAAAAGACCGGCTCAGCTTGACGCGGGTGAGGATGCCTGGGCTGTCCTGTGCCCTGAAATCCAACGCAGTAAGAAATACATGAAAAATAAGTCAAAACACCAAAGCAGATTTACTGTAAATAGGTTTGCGTATGGAAAAACGACGAGCAGCTGAATTAATAACGCGCGAACGCAAATCCAGTAAAGAGGATTCTTGCCGCCGCCGCGCGAATAAACCCAACCATATCCAATCCCTGTGATGAGCGAAGCAAAGAAGATGCCCCAATATCCATAATCGGCGTAGAACTCGATAAGAAACGTCGCGGTGGCAAATTCACCTAGATACAGTCCCATCGTTACTTCTCCGAGGTTGGCGCGGGGAATCAAATAGTGCAACCCATAAAGTGTGTATCCCGCCTCATGCGGGATGGTTTGCAGGTCTCTTAACAGTCTGGCGAAAATTTCGAAAGACGCAGTGACGGTAGCATATCCAAAGGCTATGCCTTCCCAGAACGGGCCTTGCGGAAAACTCGAAACGCTTAGTGCGTGCTGGAAGACCCGTCCGGTCCCGCTTGCTTGAAGTCGGAGCGATCCAAAAATGCCCAAAAAGAGCATCAAGACCAGCGTGGAACATACAAGTTCGATCGCACGAATGGGGCGCCTGAGATAGTGAAATAGTATCAGACAGGCAATCGCTATCAGGACGAAGATGCTGCGACCGGCTTGCGAAACGTAGATGACCGAGCCCAGCGTAATCAGAGTAATTGCTACCCAGGTTGCCTTTCTGCTCCTGGGTGTCCTCTGGCAGAGCGTAATGACTGACAAGAAGATTCCGTATTTAATAAAGCCGACGAACGTGTTCAGCAGCTTGAAGGAGAGTTGATTGAACGGAGGCTCAGCGCTGTCTCCAAACGTCCTAAACCTGGCAACATCGGGGTTATCAGAAAAAATGGGGATTTCGCCGAGCAAGTGAAACTCGTAGCCCAGCACAGCAGTACCGATAACCAAACAAACTGCGGCCACAATCAGGGTTTTGCGAGTAGGAACCAGAGCATGTTTCCTCGCTTCTATTATTGCGGTGATACTTGATCTTTCTGCTCCTCCCGTCCACCATCGCACCAGGCAAAAGCCGACGATGAAAGCGCCCAGGCCAGTCAGAAGACAGTTCCAGGTGAAGAAATCCCAATCTGAAAGATATGGGAGCAAGTGCATGCTGGCTAGGCCGAGGCAAAAACACCATAGCGCTCCAAACACGCGGATTGGGTGCATCAAATCGGAGGTTCCGCGCCCCCGCACAAACAGGAAGCACACAGACGCCGTCAACAGCAGAATTGTCCATAGTCGCGCAGGAGGCAGAAGGCCCATTCCGAACAAAATGCATAGCAATAAACTTCCAGCCACAACCAGCATGGCTTTGAAATACGCCGGCGCAGGCTTAAAGGGCAAAGCTTCCGAGGTCATAAGATTTTTTCCACCCGCGCCTCAAACCACTCTCGTTGCTGTCGTACCACGAGAAGAGACGGTAAACGAAGTGGGGCAGCGGAATGTAAGAATCGAGCAAAGGGCGAGCTGGGGCTAGCACGGTTGCTGCAGTTATAGCAGTCCACGTTACAACCTGAAATCTCGGATGCGACCTTCTTCGGATTTTTGCATCGAGGGTGCATTTGCCAGCTTCCTTCTGCAGAAATAGTCGCACGGCATCGGCGTTCGCCAGCGCTTTCCGTGAGGCATCCGCGAAGCTAAGAAACTGGTGGTGATAGCCAATGGCTTGGGAATTGTACAGAAGTTTCAAACCTGATTTGCCTAACCGATAACCGAGCTCGATATCTTCACATGCTGCCGTCTTGAACTCCTCGTCGAATTGGCCATAACTTCTCAAGAAATCTGTTTTCAAACTGACATTGCAGGTGTAAAGATCCGCGGTTCGAACTTCCTGCCCATGTCGAAACATGCCGAAGGCGAATAGCCGGTGTTCACCATACCATCTCATGAAGGGAGTAGGTTTAGGTTCCGATGGCCAGGTCACGTACCCCAGAACGGCCACCGTCGGTTCAGAATGCTGCTGATGCCAGGAAAGGTGCTGCGCGACCAGTTCGCGACCTGGAACAATATCGCTGTCGGTAAAGAGAATGATGGACGAGCGCGCCTCTCGAATGCCAAGATTGCGGGCCGCTGCAGGACCTTTGTTGGCCTGCTTGAGATAACGGATCGGAAACGGCGCTTGCGGAGCGATGGCAGCCACCATAGCCGCGGTATCGTCGGTCGAGCCGTCGTCTACGATCAAGATCTCCTGGATCGCCTCGGGAGCGGACTGCGCTAGGTACGCCTGAATCGCCCTGCCTAATAAAACTTTGCGATTATAGGTGGGAATCACGATGGTAAGCGACTTCCCGGCTGAGTTCGTCGTTAACACACAGTTTCCTGTCGCTGCAAAACAAAAATCTTCCGGTATGACGGCTCGCGATCCATCTGCTGCAGTAGCCTTTCAGCTATTTTCGGCATGAGCACTAAGCCGAACCGAAATGCATAGTCACACAGCCGATGCATTTCGGTTCGCATCATCCAGTAATGAAACCTTAGGCTTTCATTCAGAACAACTTTCAGTGACCACCCGGAGGGAATGTCGGAAAACAAATCCTCTTGCGGAAAGGGATGCAGCATGTGCTCTTCAAGCCAGACGGGTGTGGCCAAGCCCCTTCTCTGGTAGTTCTGACGGAGTTTCTCGTCCAGCGCAAAGGCAAGCGGACCGCAGGGGTATCCAAAGATGGCCACCTTGCGCGCAACCCGAAGAACTTCTTGGACCAAAACACTGCGTCTTTCCGGGGCCAAATGCTCCATAACGTCGGAGACGACAACAGCGTCGAACGAAAGATCACGAAACGCCAATTCGGTCCCAGAGCAGACGACAGGCCGCATCGGCCCGCGTGCACCTCCAGGAAGAATGACGTCACAACCGACAAACGGACTGAGCCAGAACTCCCCGATCCCTCTTGGCCCCGATCCAACGTCCAAAACATTGATGTGTGGGCCGATGTTCTTTAACTCCCGCACTATGGGGAAATAGCGAGCCGCGCGGTTAAGCAACCGAAACGACCCCCCGGAAGCGTCTCATCCGCGGTACGAGGGCCGATAGTTTCGTCCTGTCGTAGTGATCGAAAAAACCGCTGCAAATAACCAGTACGCAGTAGGTGGCGCCAAAGAGAATGCTTTGCAGAACGAGCCAAGGCCACGAGGTAACGCCCGTGGGGTGGGCGATCCACAGCGTTCCCACCAGGAGTAAAGAACATATCACCGGTTTGACGTAGCTCTCTCGCAGCAAGCGCCGGACCGAATAGCCGGTGTGATGGTGAAAAAGGAAAAGAAAATATCCCGACGCAATAACCAGAGAAAGTGAGGTCCCTATCACCGCACCGGCAAAGCCATAGCGGTAAATCAAGGCCACGCTCAGTATCACGTTCAGAGTCAGCCCGAGGGCGGCAGAGCGCATACCTGGTCCAAGACGGGCACTTCCGGCAAACATCGAAAATCCAGGACCCGTTGTTAAATTCACGAAACCGATGAGTACCAAAATGGCCAGGGGTCGTGCGATCAGGAGCAAGTTCGGACCGAGCCAGAGCTTCACGAAAGAATTCGAGATCACAAACGTGTAGCACACAATGGGCACACCGATAAAGGCAAGATATTTGTGACTCCGGTAGTACAGTTCGGCAAGGCGGCGCTCGTCTCGCTGTGCGCCGAGTTCGGAGGCCGCTGGCAGAACCGGTGTGAGCACCAACCCGACTGCACCCCGTATTTTTAGTGCTACGTCACTCGCGATGTCATACCAACCCGCTGCGATCACACCGGAAAACAAAGTGAGGAATATCTTCTCCGCTTGGTTATGCACCGCCACTGCGGCAGACGTCAAGTAAAGACGCAGACTGAAATTGAAGATCTTCTTGGCTTCTGCGCCATCCATGCGAAGAGGATTCAGCATCAGCTGAGGTAGGAGTCTCCGGACCATGACCACGTATATGACCAACGTCAAAAGTGCCGCGAAAACGTAGCCAGCGAGCAATCCAGGAAGGCCTCGTCCTCTGACTAGCAAGAATCCTCCCACTGAGGCACCCACGAAAACATTGACGGTACCCATAACGTGAGTTAGGTCCATCCTCTGCAAGCCGGCGGTCACCGAAGAGAAGAGCAAAATCAGGATGTTTGCACCAACGAGAATCAGGAAATACCGAAAGAGCACAAGGAGAGCACCTGGTTCCAGCGAGCTGCCGCGAAACAACACAGCTACGAGTATGTGACTTCCCGTCCAAAGGAGGGCGATCACCACCAGGGAAAGCAGCGTAAAAAGCGCTATGCCTGTGTCTAGCAGCCGATTCAGCGCAGCGAAATCTCTTTGAGCGTAGTACTCGGCCACGTATTTACTTAGAGTCCCCACCAGTCCCAGGTCAGCAAGCGAGGTCAGATTATTGATAGCGAGAAAAACCGCCCACGTCCCGTACCCCTTAGGTCCGATCCGGCTGAGGATGAGTGGCGTCAGCACAAAGGGAATCGGGAGAACCAAGGCCGCCCGAAACGCCCCAAAAATGACGTTCCGAATCATTTTCGCGCTCAGAGGTTTCTGCTCGGCTGATACGATCACAGCTTCAAACCCTCGTCACGCTCGAAGCCCGCTCTTCCTTCTCTCCCACCATGCCCTAGTCCTCGCAATCACGGGAAATCTACCAGACCAGCGGGAAGCCGCTGCTGCAATGTGGGTACCCATCTCTTGGCCGAGTTGTTTTCTTGAATCTTGCGGGTCCATCTGCTGCCAGGCGGCGGTGCCAAGCAGCCAAATTGCGCCCAGTCCAAACGCGAAAATACTGCCCAATGCCACGATCGAAATTCTGTGCGGGCTAGATTTCTTCTCCGGCCAGCCTGGCGGGTCCAACAATTTGACCGTAGGTATTTCTTTAGCTTCCTCAATCTTGGCTAATTCGCATTCTTGAGTAAGTAGCTCAAAAACTGTCTCTCGGATCTTGGCTTCGCGGTAGAGCTCGGCCCAGCGAACGCCTAAGAGAGGGAGCTCGCGAATGGATGGATAAAGCTGATCGGAATCGGAGCCTCCTTCCGAAGCATTCGTAGTGAGACTAGCGTCTTTGCCGCCCATCTTATGCAGTTGGTCGTTGAGTTCCTGCACGCGAGCTTTCAGGGCGCGCACGCGAATATTGTTGGGAGTGTAGATCTGTTCTAACCCCTCTAGTTCCGACTGCGCAGCGATCAACTGACCTTGCAGGACAGAAGCGCTTTCCACCATGGCTCGGGTCTGAGAATTCAGCTCAATAACCGTGTTCTTGCTAGCGTATTCAGCGAATTGTTGAGCCGCCGCGTCCAGGTCGGTCTTTACTTGCTGCAGTCGTTGCTCGAGGAAAATACGCTCGCGCCGCGCAGAAGAAGTCGAAACCAGGGCGACCATGCGGTCAAGCTCATCAACGTACGCCTGCGCAATTTGCTGCGCACGTGCCCGGTCCTTGTCAGTTACCGAAATGGTGATAGTGCCACTCTTTCTGTCTTCGGTTGCTTGCGTGGAGTCTGTCAGTTCCTTGCGTGTTTCCTCGTAATACTTGTGCCGATAGACTTTGCGAAGGTCGAACCTATCGATGAGTCGGTCTTCAACCGATCGGCTGCGAACGATGTCGATGAAGATCGCACCTGAGCTCTTCATCCCGAGAAGGTCGCCTGCAATGCCCCCCAATGCTCCGCCCATCACCGGTCCCATGCCGTTCTTGCTTGCCATTGCCGCGAGCATAGCAAGTCCAGAAGAGCCCTGGTCGGGAGGCATTAGTCTTACCGATGACTGGTAACGATTAGGGATGAGCGCAGCGATAGCCACACTCACGATCAGACCCCACAATGTAACTCGGCCAAGGAAGGCGCGCCCCTCCCATAACAACCATGCCCAACCAAAATCATCGCGCCTTGGAATCTCAATAGATTCCCCGCGCACGACGTTCTCGGGAACTACTTCGATTTCGCGAAGATGCTGCATCATAACTTAGGTGCTGATCGCCGTTCTCCGTCCCCGGTCATCTTAGAAGTATTTCAGCCAAGCCGTTTCCGCTGATCATCTCTTCTTGGTTTGCAGGTGGGGCCAAAAAGTCAGCTGAACCGAGGCGGTAACGTCAGTCTGATTCGCGGTCGAAATCACTGGAAATCTCCACTGTTCGTATTGCACGAGAGCCGACAACCCGATGCTCGAACCGAGCATGAATTCGCTTTGCGCAGAGTAATCGGCCAGCCGCCCACCCCCGATGAAGCGTTGCGCCACAGTTTCCAGGCGGTAGCCCAACTCCAGCTTATTTCGGGGAGAAAGCCAGTAGGTGGTCCGGCCCTGCACTCCGCGACCCGCTCGCCCGATCCAACTGCCCAGTAGAAGTCCGTCATTGGTGTAGCCGGAGCGGTACCGATCTCCGTTGTAATAGACCCATCCTATTCCAAAGTTGGGTATCCCGTTATGAAAGTCCTGGCTCCGCGATATGTTAATTCCTTCAGCTCGAAAATCCAACTTCGGAACCTTAGGAATTCTGGGCATATAGATGCCCGGATTCACGTTTGCGCGGGTAGAGCCGATGGGCGAAACCTCGTCCCAAACCAAAGAATCCATGTAGAGCGTTAGCCAATCCCGCAAGCCTGGAATGCGGTATGTGAAGTCGGCAGCCGAGGTACGCTTGCCGGGATTCTTGGAAAGGTTGGAAGTGTGCACGTAGTAAGTGCGGACAAGATTGCCGAAGGTGACGGGCAGACCGGGACCTCCAAACATCGCGGCTACGTCCATGCCGAACTCCAAGTTCGGCGTGGGCTGGAAGCTGATCTTCTCTCCGTGAATGAACGGCTGCGGGTTGATGTTCGGACCTACCACGCCCTGCGAATTCGCCTGCGGACAGGTTTGGCATAGTTCCCACTGCTGACCTGAAAGCTGGCCTACAAACAATTCGGCGCGCATGGGGCCCAGAATTCGCGAGAGGCCCGGAATGGAGTGGGGAACAACGTCATCAACTTTGAATGTCGGAAAAGGAGGGCTGTTGTTGCTCATCAGCAACGGACCTGATTCCCCTGGCCCCATCCATTCGCTCTGTTCGCCGAAAGAAAACTGAACGTTATTGATGACGAATGAAGCGGTGCTGTCAAGCAGTTGGAAGCGGTCCAATTGACTGGTTCCATTCGCAAGCGGTGGCGTAACATCAACGTTGGCGATCGCCGCGAGCACCGATGCAGGGTACGAAGGCATGGCTGGGGCGTGCTGGTATTCTCCACGAAGATAAAAAGCGACCGGCCCGAGTTCTGCGTCGGCGCTTACCCCCGTAACGTTGTTCACTCCTTCCCAATAGGGCCGTCCGTAATCGTTGATGATCGTTTGTCCGAAATGGAAGCCATCGCGCAACGGCGTTCCTGAAATGCCCATGGTGCGCGTGTAGATCGAATCGACTGCCGCACTTACATTTGCCGCTCCATCCAGCCTCGCGGCTTCGGCGGCAAATTCGCTTTGCAATTGCGCGTAGATTCTGCCGGCCTCGCCCTGCTCTCCGCTATCGGCGAACTTATCTTCAGCGTCCTGCAACAGGCGGGCACATGCCATCCGCGTCCAGGGGCGCATGCCCAGCATGTTGGATTGCATGTACCCCAACGCGATCAGGCGCTCCAACGCCGGATAAATCCAACTGTCGAGTGGGACGTACGGCGAAGCCATGTAATTTGCGTTTCGCGTCCTCTCGCCGGTCTTCTCTTCAACCAGGCTTCCCCAGCCCGACCCACCCACTTCCGGGTCGTGGTGGGCACGGTAGACTTGGCGTCCAAAGTACCAGCCCAGCGCGCTGCCGATGATGACGTCAGAGGGAAAATGCTGCTGCGCGGTTACGCGAGTCAGGGTCACAGCGGAAGCTAAACCATATGACGCGGCCTGGCTGAACCAGCCCGGGTACTCGTGCGCCCAGACACTCGCGATCGACCAGGCAATCGCCGAATGTTCGGAGGGAAAGGAAACACCTCCCGAAAAGAAATCTCCGTTGTGGTTACCTTGGAGCGGACGCTGTCTCTGAGTCGTCTCCTTGAACAAGTACGTAACCGCCGTGCTGTTGATTGCCGCCTCGCCACTAAGCAGTCCGGCTTCTTGCAAGTGATCGTTGTGGGTCATGTGACCTAAGAGAAACGAGCCCCCGCCCGCTGCGATCATGGCATAAGTGGTGTAGTCCGAAATATGCAAGCTGGTTTGCATGTGAGCTGGGTTTACTTGCCTCGCCCACCAGCTATCGCTGGCGATGAAAGCGGCGGTAATTCCGGCGCCCGGCAATATCCACTTAAGGTCTTTGGTCTTGAGCCGCGCCGGAGCAGTCCAAAACTGCTTCTGATCGCCAGCAAGATGTTTCAAAAAAGGGGAGACTAAGCGGTTCTCTGGGTCTTCCCCGGGTTGAAGGGTGTATCGATCGGCCGCGTCGCTGGGCTTGGCGGGCGAACCGGGATCCCTTGTTGCATCAGCTCCCCCCGAATCAGACGAGGGAGTTGATGGCGCACCGTATGGCACAGTTTGGGCGCGAGCGGTGAAAGCAAAGACACCAGCCAGCAACAAACCCGACCAAAGCCAGGGGCTAACCCGAAAAGGAACCAAACTTCTCCCCAGCCCTCAGAAACTCCTCGCCGCGGAAACGGCGAGCGTCACAGCCGTTAAGATCGAAGCAACTTGCACTGTGTTCTGGAATTTGCGGCTGACCGAAAACGTCTTTTCCGGCACTACGACCATGTCTCCTGGCTGCAGCGCCGCACTCTTCACTCCGCCACTAAACATTCCCCCGGCTCCTCCCACGACGGAGCCATCCGCCCGAACCACAAACACGGCTTTCTTGTCGGCCAGCTGGGTAGGACCGCCGGCCTGCTCCAAATACCACCCTGCATTCCGGCTAGGCTTATAGGTAATGGCGGTTGGGTTGTACACCGAGCCATTGACAATGACAATGTTCGGTTTCTTCGGTACATAAATCGTATCGCCTGCGCGCACCTGGATATCTCGCGGCGTGTTGACCCAGCCCCGCATGTTGCTCGAAATATGGATCACCAACCGGCCCGCTGGCGCGGTGTGCTCAAGTTTTTCCAGCGTCGCCTGGTACTGAAGCAGGGTGGCTTGTTTGATGTCCTCCTGCTCCCCACCAGCGGTAAGTTGCACTTCGGCCTCCTCCCCTTTCACGCGCCGGATAAGGTCTGCGCGATTTTCTTCTTCGAGCTGCCTGACCTGCACTCGCGTGAAAATGGTGCCATACGGATACGCGTCGCTGCCGAACCCCCCGGCACGCTGGATGATCGAACTCAGGCGCTCTCCGTCCTGAATACCATAGGTGCCGGGATGGATGACTTCCCCATCGACTTTAATGGTTGCGCCCACATCCTTCCATCCGGTGAGCTGGCGGATGGTCAGGACATCGCCGTCGCGCAACCGAGCATCTGCGTCGGGCTCCTCGGCCAGAGCCTTGGCGATCTCAACCGTAACATGGTCACTGACGATCCGGCTGCCTTGCTGCAGTTCGTAGCGCGTGAGATCCGCTTCCTGGGTATAGGCGCCTCGTTTGAGGCCCCCAGCCAACCGGACCAAACCCGCCGCCGTCAAGTTCTCACCCAAAGGATATTTGCCCGGACGTGCCACTTCCCCCTCAATCGTGACCACAGGAGGATCCGTTCTTGCCAGGTCCTTATGTACAAATACCCGGTCCTTGGGCTCGAGCAACAAGTTCTCCGCCGGATCGCCCGAGAGCGCCATACTCAAGTTCACGCTGAGAACTTTCAGTTTGCCATCATCCGTTCTGCGGAAGATTTGGACATCGTTGAGCTGAGCATCGGCCGTGGTATTGCCGGCCAAATAAATGGCATCGCGAAGATAAGTGACACCGTTGGTGACGTGGTCTCCCGGATCCCGCACCGCTCCAGTTACGGTAATTACGGGAGGGTCTTCGAAATCGAAACGTCCGAAGACGCGGACGGTATCGAAAGGCTTCAAGACCAGATCCTGGTCCTTGCCCGCGAGGGCATCTTCCAGATTGAAGGCAAGAACCTCGGGAGTGTAATCGGGGGAGTTGAGGCGTATGACCTCAGCATGGGCCTTGTACGGTTCGGGGAGAACGTCCTTGTAAGACTTGATGAGGTCGGTGACCTTCATGCCTTCGCTATAAGCATATTTACCCGGCCTGAACACATGGCCGTCAAGATAGACCGTCTTGTCGGCGAAAGACACGATCGGTGAAATCTTTACCTTGTCACCATCCTGGACTTTGAAATCCTCCAGGGCTTTGGTAACGGATTCCTCGTTGTTGTTCTCTGGCACATCGATGGCCAGCATGGTCCGGCTCTCGTGGGCCTCCAACCGCTCTACGTCAACATGGCGAAGTGTGCCGGAGGGCAGCACACCACCCGCCACTTCCAGTACCTCTGCCAAGTTTCTCTCGCCGTTTAGCTCGTAAATTGCCGGACGGCGCACCATCCCGGTAACTGTCACTTCTGGTCCCACCGGAGGCACGAGGATCGTGTCCCCCGTCTCGAGCCTCTGCACCCCAGACCGAACCCCGTGCAGCAGCAACTCGTAAACGTCAACTTCCTGGATCAACTCCTTGCCACGATAGTGTTTGAGAAGCCGCAGCGAGCCCCGCGCGGTGGGACCTCCCGCTTCAAATAGCGCATTGAGAGGGGTCGACAAGGAGCTCACGTCATACGCACCCGGATACCTTACGTCGCCCACTACATAGACCCGGATGCTACGCAGCCGGGAAATCGAGACATCGGCCTCCACGTCACGGAACTGGGTACGCAGCGCGCTCTGCACGGCATGTTGCACATCGCCGAGAGTACGTCCAGAGACCTCGAGCGCTCCCACCTCGGGCAGCGCAATGCGCCCCTCACGATCGACCACCCTCACCAAGCGCCGCGAAACACTGCCCCATAGGTTAACGGTCAGGCTGTCGCCAGGTCCGAGCACGTAGTCCGGCCCCACTGGCATATCCATGGGCAAGGCATTGAAGTTACCCGTGTCGGTTTGAAACACTTCGCTGCCAAACCTCACGAGAACGGGAGAACGGCGGGAATATTGAGAATACAAGTCGTACAGCGAGGGCACGTCCGCATACGGATTGGGACGACGAGTAAGAACTGGCCGGTCCAAACCAAGATCGGAAGCGGATGGACGGGTTGGACGATGTCGCGTTTGAAAATAGGTCTGTTGGGGAACCTGTTGCGTGCCAAATTGTGGCGATTGTAAAGAGGGAACCGCCAGGGATGATTCCAAATCCGAGGGGTTAACAAATGGGTTTGCCAGAGAACCCATCGATCCCGTCCCCGCCATGCCACTCCCGGGAGACATGCCAGGACCAAACCCGGAAGAACCTTCTTGCCCGCTTGGACCGGCATCAGAACTACTTGCCATCCTGGCCGCCATGAGCCCGGACATCTGATCCGGACTGATGCGCTGCATGCCCGTCAGGTCCGCGCCGAATCCACCCGAGTAATCCCCGAAATCTCCTGAATCCTCATAGTTATTTGCCAAGGGATATTGTGCCTGTAGAAGCGTCCGTTGGGAATCGCTGGGCATGATCTCTGGCTGGGTCGGCGGCTGTGGTTGCGATGCAGGAGGAGTGTTATTGGGAATGTTTTGCATCAGGCGATCATGCTGCGACCAATACAAATCCTCCTGGCTTTGTCCGGTTTGGGGCTTTGCTTCTCCTTGTTGCGCCGCATTTGCGACGTTGCCCTGAAGCACGGCCAGCCTGCGGTCTTTTTCCAGTTCTTCGCGCGTGGGCTTGGCGCGCACATATTGACGGTCCTCAATCTCGCGCGTGATGAGTACTCGTATATTTTCGTCACGCCCAATGAGACGGAATAAAGCCTCATCCGTGAGGTCCTCCGGATCCAGCAATCGACCCTGCTCGTAGGCCTTCCGCACCAGCATCTTTTTCACCTGCAAGAGCAGACCAGGTTCCTGGTCGAGAAGCATGATGATTTTCTCTGCCGAGAGCGAGACCAACTGCTCCGCTTCCTGTTCCGCCCGGGACTGGGCTTCGGGAGCCGCAGTAGTGCGCTTGGGATAGGACGGCCGGCCCGTTTCCTGTGCCCTTGAAACGGTTGGGAGAGCGAAAGCCACGAGCAGCAAAAACGACAGCAAGCCACCGCCGTGCAGGGTGGGAGCCAGAATTGAGTGATTCTTCATTGGAACCTCGACTGGGACGTAAGAATCGGCGAAGCCAAAATCAAGATTGCGGAAATCTTTAGAGTTAAGACCAGAACGCGTGGAGTTCCCGGCAGGATGGACCGGTACCCACGAAATGCGTTTCAGCGAACTGGTTCGACTTCACTCTCATCGACTTCGACCGCAACGGAACGCTTGATCAAATGAATAGACAGCACCACGCGAAATTTTTCCTTGCGGCGAACCAGAATGCCTTCCATCCCCGCCATGGGCCCGCTATGAACTCGCACCTGTTTCCCGACTTGCAAATAGGGATGGGGCTCAACCCGTAAATTACCCGCCAGTCCGTTGCGGAGAGATTCAATCTCGGCGTCGGGAAGAGGGGCAGGCTTGCCACTGAAACTCACGAGTTGTACCACCCCGGGAAGTTGCAGCACCTGCAAACGATCCTTCAGAGCGAAACGTACGAAGATGTAACCGGGAAACAGTGGCAGGTCCAGTTGCTTGCGGCGGTCCTTCCAGCGCCGCACCGATCGGTAAAGGGGTAGAAAGTGTTGAATTCGACTTCCTACCATCTGTTGGGCGACTTTCTTCTCATGCCGGGGACTGGTGTGGGCAGCATACCACCGCGCCTGCAAGTAATCGGACGGGAATTCGAGCGCAGAAATACGGTTCGTTTCTCCTGTCCTCGGCGCATCTAATGAGTCCATGGGAGGCTAGCCTCGCACATAGTGTCCGTCTCCTGAGCGGACCGCTCTGATTCTACAGCTTCGCCCCCTCACTTACAGGGCGTCTGTGAGCTAACCCGTTTAAGTTGAACTACTTCACCATCCCCTACCATCATTCGCGCGACGAGGTTGTCCCGAGCGCGGGTCAATCACGCTGCGCGACTAGTGCTTCTGCAAACCCTTCTCGACGCACGAAGTCGCGCAGAGCAATTCTTGCGGCTCGCCACTCCGCGACCCAGAACCGTCTTTCGGCTAGCCAAGCCCTTGGCTCTTCCTGGCGCAGGCATGACTCTATTGGCGACACGCATTAGCGGACGCCACCAACTCCGGCCTATTGCGCAACACACTGAGGATCCCTTGCTCGGAGGATTCCACACGCTGGGAGCGAATATCAACAAAAGCCCAATAAAAAACCCCGCTATTACGTTCTGCAGCAAGGGCAAGAATCTTCATCTGCGGGTAGCGTCCCAGCAAAAAGCCGCTCAATCCTGGCCGGACCTCGGGCTCCTCCAACGCGATAATGAGGCAGTCCGGACGGGTGCGCTCAACCAGTTCGGTGATCTCGGCCTCGTCCTGGGTCTCGCCGACGACTTCGATGTCCGGTTGGTCCCCGATGGTTTCGAGGACCAAATCCTTCATTAGCCGCGGCCGGTTAGCAACTACCACTCTGATTTTTTGCACGATCCTCTCCGTGCCGTGCAGTGTCTCTTGTTCTTGGGAAAAAAGTAAGATTCAAATCCGATTCAGCCAGACAGTACCAAGCAAGGCTGTCAAACTGCGAAAACCTCGTGCGGCCATGCAACGATCAGTACCCAAAAAGTACTAATATTGAGTGAACGGCGCGGCGCCGGATCAAGCCACAGCTCCGGGCATCCGGCAGAGCTCCACTGCACCGAGCCGGTCGCTGGCGCCGAGTTTACGCAACATCCGATGAATGTGGTTCTTGATGGTTTGCTCCGAAAGATTCAGTTGTGCCGCAATTTCTTTGTTGGTGAGTCCGCGGCTAATCATCTGGACCAACTGCTGTTCCCTGCGGGTGAGGCCGAGGTTGTGTCGGATGGCAAAACTGGCCGGGTGGGCAACCTGCTTTGATACTTGTTCAAACAACGTCCGGCAGAGAGTCGGTGGGCATACGGCTTCGTCGCTAGCCACGGAACGAACCGCAGAGGCTACCTCCATGGCGGAGGCATCCTTGAGCACATAGCCGACGACCCCGTCCCGCACGGCGCGTAGGAATGTCGCCTGGTCCGCGTCCATGCCAATCATGACCACTTTCAGACCAGGGACGGCCGCGCGCACCTCGGAAACCAGCTGCAATTCCGATAACGCAACCGCAGCCGAGTCCGAGAGCAGCACATCCGGAGCGGTAGCCCGGATATCCCGCACTACACTGGGCGAAAACGGAGACGCTCCGACCACGCGAATGTCGCTCTTCTTGCTGAGAATCCGTGCAAGCGCTTCCCGCAAAAGCCGGTTCTCGGCCAAGATGAAGACCTGAACAGTTTCCACTCCAATAGACATAACAGACCTCTGGGACCTCGCATGTGCCCCCCCCACGCGATGTTTCTACGTGCTCTATAAACAAAAGCCCTTTGGTTGCACCAAGGATATATGGTTTCTGCGCAAAATGCGAGGGGGATGATGTCAAGAAATTGCCGAGATGGTACACAAGGAGCGCCACTCTACCAGTGCAACAAAGAAAAGACTTGATCCGCACGACGGCAACAGCCATCATAAGACGTGACATCGAAGTGCCCCGTTAAGATTAATCGGTCTTGGGGATCTTATGGGCGTCCGACGGCTAGCTTTTCTCGTGTTCCTCTTGTTCGCTGCATCAGTGCTGGTTTCGTGTGGGGGATCTGGCAGTAATAACGGTCAGTCGCCATCTTCCGCAAACCAAGGTCCGCAGCTTCTTTACGTACTTAGCAATGGAACAGTAGCTACGTACAGCGTCGATCCGAACGCCTTGACTTTCACACCTGTTGGAACGCCAGTCAGCCTGATACCGCCGCTATCCCTAATGCAGTTTGAGCCCTCGCCAGATGATCACTTCCTGTATGTGTTGTGGTCCGACGCGCAAGGCCAGGAACACCTTTCAGTGTTCGAGACAGATTCGTCAGGCGTGCCACATCTACCGGCAGCTCAAACCCTCGATGTTTCCTCGCTCTACCAGTTCAACATTCATCGCAGCCGGCGTTTCGCCTATATGATGGAAGTAACCAATTCTAACGGCTTGTACACGTCTAAAATTCGCTTGTTTCATGTGAACTCCGCAACAGGTGTACTCAGCGAAGACCCCCAAATTCAAGGGATTTATGGGCCAGACAACTTCTGGCCAGCCTCTCTATATGGGTTGAGCGCAGATGGCAGCAAACTTTACCTCAGCCTTTATGGCACGCAGGGAGCCGTGTACCGGGAACGTCCCGTGAATCTGCACACTGGCAGGTTGGGTTCTGACGTGGGACTTTATGCCCCAGGCCGCCACTGGGGCGAACCTGTGATCGGAAATAAACTGATGATTGACGACTACAGGCCGTCCAGTTCATCCGGTTACCTGAACGTTTTTCCCAATGTACCCAGTCCGCGCCGGCCGGTTATCCACTGCACGAGCGCAATGCTCAGTGTCTGCGAGACGGCGACGAATGTGCAGCTTGATCCCTCCGGGCATTATCTGTTCTTGACCGATCCAAAGACGCAACTGGTTCACGTGTCTGGCATCAACGTCGCAGCGCACCGGGTTGCCGACACTGGCGGTTCTATTCCCTTTACCGCCGAAACTCCGGGCTTCTCTTTCAGTCCCGACGGAACGCTGGTTTACGCGATCCTCGCCAGCGATGATAGCGTACACGTCTATCGGTTTGATCCCGGGTCGGGCGCGCTTACGGCAGGAGGCAGTCCCCTACCGCTGCCGGCCTCCGGCGGCATTTGTCCGGCCATGCGGCGCTAGTGGCGCCCACCCAGCGAGCAAGACTCTGCTCGATTAGGACAGCAAGAAGACAAAAACCGAAGTCTCGTGGACCCATTATCGTCATGCGGCCGTTGGCGTTTCGGTATGTGCCGATAACTGACGCTGAGTGGGCGGTAGGGCCCACCCGCGAATCCCGTGGTTGTAGACGGTTCAGCTTGAACACTACTCTGGCGTTAGCAGTTCGCCTGGCCTGTAGCGCCAGAGAAAACAATGCTGAGTGCGGTCCAGTCGCGGTAGAGTAACTGCTGTAGAATCAGGTGCTGTAACCAGTTGCCCGGGTGGCGAAACTGGCAGACGCACGGGACTTAAAATCCCGAGGGGCGAAAGCTCCGTACCGGTTCGATTCCGGTCCCGGGCACCAGAGCATGAGCGTGAGTGAGTTGGACAAGGGCCGAGCCGTGCTTTGGTTTTGCGCCGGCAGGATGGTGGCTATGAATGATCTCGCACGCACGTGGTTCCCGGTTGAGGTAGCGACGGTGCGGGCGCTCGTGTTGATCCTCTCATAATGCGCAGACCCGCTCGCCGCTTGATCGGCATCATCGGGTGCCGAGACGCTCTAAGAGTTTTGAAGTTCTTGCCCAGGCGACGTAATTTCGCGGTAGACTGTGTTTCCGGTTTTTTCAGGAAAATGCAGGCGGGTAGCGGCTTTCGGCGTTCCGCTCGAGAAACCTAGGTGGCGGGGAACCGGCTTTGCCGTAGGCATTTTGACCGGAGGCCGGTAAATACCAACATTTTTTCGAGAAAACAAGCTGTGTAAGAATTTACAAATCGGAGACAAGTTCTTGACATACGGCTGGCTCGGAACCGCCAGAATGCGACTGACACGGCGTGAGCGGATGATCTCGTTGGAATCCGGCTCGAGTTCAGCATGCCGCCGCGTCAGCCACTCTCATTAATTTCAGAAAACCCTAAGGAGAAGAATCATGATGTTTCAACCGCGTTCGAGTCGCACACTCGTTTTCCTCGCTTCCCTCGTGGTCGTGCTGGGGCTGATTGCCAGCCCAGCTGCGGCTCAGTACAAAATAACCAACCTGGTGTCGAACCAGGCCGGCAAGGCGAAACATCAGGACAGCAGCCTGGTCAATGCATGGGGACTTTCGTTTGCCTCCGGCGGTCCGTTCTGGATCAGTGACGAGGGCACAGGCCTGTCCACGTTCTATTCCGGCACTGGCGCCAAGGATGGATCGGTGACCATTCCCGGAGCCAACAACAAACAAGGCACTCCCACTGGCCAGGTTTACAACAGCAGTGGGGACTTTGTGGTCAAGGGCTGGGCAGCGACGTTCCTTTTCGACGGATTGGACGGCACCATCACTGGCTGGAGCTCGTTCTTGGGATCGAACGCTGCGATTGCGGTCGATAACTCAGGCTCCGGCGCTTCGTACACTGGCTTGGCGATCGGTCAGAGCAATGGCGCCAACTTCATTTATGCCGCGAACAATGCCGCCAATAAAGTCGAGATTTACGATGGAAAGTTCAACGCTGCGGGTTCTTTCACCGACAGTAACCTGACAGGCATGTCTGTCTATAACGTTCAGAACCTCAACGGCCAGCTGTATGTAGCCTTTGTCGACGGCTCTTTCAGCAAGGGCGCCGTGGACATCTTCGACACGGCCGGTAACTTCATTAAGAATCTCACCAAGGATAGCCACCTCAAGGCACCATGGGGACTGGCGCTGGCACCCAAGAATTTCGGCCCGGCGAGCAACGCCGTGCTGGTAGGGAACCTCGCGGATGGGCGGATCAATGCGTTCAATGCCAAGACCGGAAAATTCATGACCCAGCTCAAGGGTACCAACAAGAAAGTGATCAGCATCAACGGTCTGTGGGGGCTGGCATTTGGTGAAGGCGGAGGGCAGAACGGCAAGTCGAATCAGCTGTTTTTCACCGCGGGTCCGAACGGCTACGCGGACGGCCTGTTCGGCGTGATCAACTTTAAGTAGCGGCCACTGCTGCGTAAGAATTCGGGCTCTGGACTGCGTAAAGCTGGGTCAAGCAGGAATTCAGCGGAACGTGAAGCCAGAGCCCGAACAATGTCATCCGCCACGCCTTGTTACAATGTGTTGCCAATTTGGCGAGCGGTTTATGAGCGCGTGTTCGCCATCGGCATGGCTTATGCCAACTCCGCAAGCCCGAAGTGAGTGGGCTGCAAAGGCATTCGAACAGCATTGAGCAGAACTGCCAGTGCCGGGACGTGTTCTGGCGACTTCTTGCACAAGGAGGCGCAGACGCCCCTTCATGAGTTGTTCCTTGTGGGCGGTAGAGGCTGCGAAATAAGCACCAATTCCGAATCCATTCTCGAAGCGGCGCGTGAGAGTTTTGTTCCGAACGAAGAGCCGGGAATTCCGACCGAACTGCGCATGAGGTTTTGGGTAGACGCGGACGCCGCCAGCCAGACACCGAGGCCACAGCCCTACGTTCGGGGCTTGGACCATCTTGTGTTTGCCGGTTTTGAAACTGGCAGTTCGGCGCTTATCGATCTTCGTACTCGGCGCGTTATCGGCCGATTTTGTCGAGAGATGGCAGCAGATGGCGACTATTGGAAGACCGTGATCTTTCCCATGCTTCTGTCCGTCTTAGCCGGATCAGTCGGATTTGTCGAACTGCACGCCTCCTGCGTTGCCAAAGGTCACCGCGGCCTGATTTTGATTGGGCCATCTCGTTCTGGCAAATCGACGCTCGCCATGGCACTGGCTGAGGCAGGATTCAGATTTCTTTCCGATGATCGGACATTCTGTTCGCTGCAGCAGGGGGAGTTATTAGCTTGGGGAATGCCCAGGCCGCTAAAGCTCAGGCGTGAGGCGGGAGCATGGTTTGAGGAGTTTCGTAACCAGGAACCAAGGGATGTTCAGAACGGCGAGCTGGTTTTTCGTTTCGAACCGAACCGGCGATTCGGTGGGAGTATCGGGGGTTGTGAACCGCGACTGCTTGTCTTTCTCGAAAGACAAAAGAGCCCTGGGTTCCGCGTGACCCGGATGCCCCCCAGCGAGGCTGGGTCTCGCATCGAACAGGACTTGATGGCGGAAGCTCCTGAGGCAGTTCAAAAACAGGCGGACACAGTCGTCAAGCTGGTAACACTTCCCTGCTGGCGCTTACAGTATGGCGGGCGCCCGCAGGTTACAGCTGAGCAGTTGGCGGATTGCTTTGAACAGTTCTGAATGCCGATCGTCAGGCCGAACCATGGAACGCACTGCGGAGAACGGCCCGCTGCCTAAATCGACAGGGCAGTCTCGCCTCTTCTCTTGCGAGGTCGATAGTGAGAGGAAGCGCCCCGATCCGCTGCGCCGTTTCACCTCCACTCCTCATGCCATCGACCTGCAACTGATGCAAAGAACCGTACGCCTGGAGACGAACAATCCGGACGTGCTCGAACTTACACTGAAATTTTTCGAGCATCATCAACAAGCGACAACGGGACTGCCTGAGTTTCTTTGGCGGGTAGTGTGCGAACGTGATCCGCAAGTCCAATCTACAGCCGTGCCGCTCGCCGCGTTTTCCGATCTTGGGCTTCGCTACGTCAATATCGGACAGAGGGGCTTCCTGGCGGTCGACCTGGAGAGACGCGAGGCGATAGGTTTCCTTGCTGAGCAGTTTGTCGAAGGCGAGCCCCGGTTCAAACACCGCCCCCCACTGGACATCCTATTCTGCATGACCGCCGCGAGTCTGGGTCTGACTGCCCTCTCGGCGGGATGCGTCGGCCACAAAGATCGCGGGGTTGTAATATTTGGGCCGCCGAATTCTGGCAAAACTACCGCCAGCTATCTTGCGGCCAAACTGGGTATGGAGTTTCAGGCGGATCAGGTCGTATTCCTGGATATGCGTAGCGGCCTTCTGCGCGTGTGGGGAGATCCCTTTCCCGCTGTCTTCCGGCCAGAAACACTGCATTTCCTGCCAGAATTGCGGGAGTCCGCACGTCGCTCCTCATACGCCGATCTTTCATTTTACTACTTCGATAAGAGTCCGTTGCAGCCGCGCCGAGCACGACCGGTCATCCCGGTTTGCTGCATTCTCCTGGACCGGGGGACCACGCGCAAACCACAGCTAAGAGAGATTGCTCGAGAAGATGCGGTTTCCAGACTGCGCGACTGCATGCTTTTCAACGAAGACACCCGATTTGACGCACAAGTCGCCGCAGCGTTAATCGCTCTTGCCGGAATGCCGGTCTACAACCTCCAATACGGCAGTGATCCGAGGATTGCTGCCACTTTTATCGAGAAAATGCTGCGATGAGACAAGCGCTGTGGAAAACACTGGGGTGTTCTTTGGGTTATCTGGGCGTAGCTTTGGCGTGTTTGATGCAATGGAGCGGATCCAACCTCTGGCTACGAGTTGATGGGTTTGCGGGAAGTTATCTGGCATTGCGGCTGGCGGGTTCGCTGTATTCCATTCTTTCAAGTCGAGAAGTTTTCCATTCGAAGCCTGCCATGCAGGAGTGGTGGGCGCTGGATTCCGACCCGACGGGACCCAAGTGGGTAATGTTGCTTATGGCCGCGGATTTGGCCGTTTTTCTGGATTATGGCCATGGGCATCTAATCCCAAGGCTCGCTCAGCCAGTGCTGCAAACCATTGGACTCGTACTCTACCTCGCGGTCACGGTTTGGCAGATTTGGACCGATGCTTATCTCGCAAGGTATTTCAACAAGAGTGAACCCTCGCCTGTACCGATGAACTATGGACCTTACCGATACGTGCGTCATCCCCGCTATGCGGCTGCGATCCTTGGAAAGGTAGCCATGGCGCTGACGTTAGCCAGTATATTGGGCTGGCTGCTGGTCGTGGCTTGGGCCGTGCTCCTTCTGCGTAAGATCGCAGTTGAGGAGAAGCATCTGCGCGACCGGTTCGGCCCGCGCTATGACACGTACGCCGAAACCACGGCGAGAGTGATTCCGGGAATCTACTAAAGGTGTACCCTGCTAGGCTGCGTTTTCTAAGCGATGGCCCCGCTATTTGCCCGGCAGAACAACCCTGGCAATCGCGCTAAGCCCCACTCCCCGGCCGCAATCGGTCGCGTACAACAGAGTCCGATCATTCTGCCACGAGGGAGAGATGGCGTTGCACGGCGCGTGGGTTACTTGCTGCTCCGACCCAGTTGCAAGTTCGTGCACCGTCAAATGCCAGAATCCGCGCTGGCGCCGGCTGAACGCCACTCGTCTGCCATCAGGAGACACTGAGGGATACCTCGCGGGATCGGGAAATCCCGGCAAAGCTGTGACGACTCCTGTCATGCGCTGGACTAGAACCAGATGTGGATCACTCACCTTACCTACCGCTGCGATCACGTCGCCGTCGGACGTAACGCTCACATCGATAGGATGGTAAGCGCTCGACAAGACCATTTCCGCTGCATTACCAGAATTTGTGCCTAAAAGCCAAACTGCACTGCTTCCTTGTTCTTCCTTGATAAAGACCAGCCATTTCCCGTTGGGCGAGAGCGCAGGCTCTTGCCCTTCGGCTAGAGGTTCGGGGGCAAACCCGAACCGCTCAATGGGAAGTCGCACAATGAATGATCGGCTGCCTGTCAGTTCGGAATAGAGCACTGGGATGGTGTCGGCACCGGCGACTGAGAGCACATCGCCCGGCATTTGCAGATCACGAAGATCCCCATTTTGAAGAAATACCGCTCCATATCTCTTTGGTTGCATCTCTGTAAAGACGACGCCGCCGGCAATCGGGACAGGATTGGCTGCGCGGTATCCATTCGGGGGACTGGGTAAACGCCTGCTGAAATCCTCGGACCGGTCTCGTACTGAACGTAGACCTAGAAGCGCCAATATCGCGCCGAGAATCAGACCCACGGTTAGCCATCGCCGATCGAAGTGTAACTTCCTGCCCGTTGAGGCGGCGCACAGCAACATAACATAGAGCGCGGTTATTGCTGCCAGTCGCAAGACCGGAAAAAGCTTCGCAATGATGCTTGGAAACGGTGCGCAAGCGATCACGTATAGCAACAGGAAGAAGAGGGCCTTGCGTTTATTGTTAGACGCCAACAGTGCATCACACCCGACAATGGCGGTGAAGATCAGCACCGAGGGATGGTAGCTGCCACTTTGGGAAGAGAGTAGCAGGGATAGCGGCACCAATGCCGCCCAGGACAAAGCTATCGCCGGTTTCGCAGTGCTCTTTCCAATTGACAGCAGGAATCCCATCAGCAATATGACGACAGTTGCGGCTTGGGCCGACGCGTACAGCAGAGGCGAATCCAGAAGCGGAGAAGGATTTAACTCCGGCGCATACAGGAACAAATGGCTCCAAAGCGTAATGAATGAACTTCTCTGCAAGTAGTAGTAAGGTCCAAGCCAGTCTCCACGGGGAACTTGAGGTAGCACCTCGGAGATAAACACGCGGTGAACCTCCCAACCAAAAACGCCCACCGAAACCGCCGCCAGGGCTGCAGCGCCACAAATCAGCCCCGCCGCTGAACGCCAATTCCGTTTCCGGAGAAACAGGATCAGAAAGAGACCGGGAAAGATCTTCAACATGGCCGCCGCTGCCAATAACGCTCCCGCTGTGAATCGGCGCTCCAGGGAAAAAGCGTAGTAGGCGGTGCAGATCAAAAAAAGGATCAGCGCGTAGTACTGGCCATATTGGAAATTCGTATGAAGCGGGACAACGCACAACAGCGATATCAGAATCAGGCGGCGCCAGCACAATTTCGTTGCTCGCCGCAACGCTGATAGAGCCAACACCAGGAATCCGAGATTCACAATCAGCCAGACGCGCTTGGCGGCCAATGGTGGCAGGCCGGTAAGCGGCAACAGCGGAAGGGCACAGAGCGGCGGGTTGGGCGCAAAGCTCACCAGACCGTCGCGCACTCCCACATGATCATTTTGGCGCTGAAACCAGGTCCACTCATACACTCGATCCAGCGGAATTCGGTGGCGATGCAGCGACGCCGCGAGATAGTAGTTGGGGAAATCGGTGTTCAGCGTTCGCCACGCGGGCAAAAGACCGTGTCCAAGAAAGAGCACCGCAAGAGCCGCGACGACAAGCCATTCAACCGCAGGCCACGACCGAAAGCGCTTCAGCCCAAGCTTTGTGATCGAGGGCCGTTGCCGCGTGTCCGTCTCTGGAGTCCGCGGAGGGCTTTTGATTGCATCTGGTTGATTCATCCGCGAGAGCATCATAGTTGATCGCCTGGCCCAGCCAAAGCCGTATCATGATTCCAGTGAAGAAACCTGGCAGCACGAATGAGATCCGAGTTGAAAAAAGGCCCAGCCCTGACCTATCGTCCACAATGTTTCCCAGTAATTGGAGCCGGAGGGAATGACCCGCTTGTACGTTCTTCTTTACCGGATCCACTTCGGGTTGGCAGACTGGTTCCTGGCGCCGGTGTCGCGTTTCTCGCCCTTTGCCGGACGGGTGCTGAGGCGGTTCCACGGAGCGATTCAGCGGCGCTGCCTGCCTGAAAGGGAGGTATGGGTGCGTGTGCAAGCAGGATTATCTTCCGGAATGTGGATGCGGTTGCTGCTCCCCCGGGAAGCAAGCTACTGGCGAGGAAAGCACGAGCCGGAAGTGCAGAATGCAATCTTGGACGTAGTGCGGCCGGGTACGGTCGTTTATGACATCGGTGCTTACCTGGGTATTGTTGCCCTCGGGGCCGCGCGGTTGGTGGGCGAGTCGGGGCGGATCGTGGCTTTCGATGGCGATCCGGAGAATGTCACGCGTCTTCGAGAGAGCGGCTTGCGAAACCAAATCGGAGAGCGCATAGAAGTGGTGCAGGCCGCTGTGTGGTCTTATACTGCGAAAGGCGGAATTCCCTTCCGGCGCGGGCAAGAACGAAGAACGCACGGTGGTGTGGAAGCTGGCGGATTCCATCCCGTTCTGGCGGGAAGCGAACTGATCAAGGTGCCCGCCGTCAGCCTGGACGGTTTCATCGCCGCAGGGGGACCTGCGCCACAACTTATCAAGATTGACGTGGAAGGCGGCGAGTATGAAGTTTTGCGGGGTGGCGCCAGGCTTTTTGCAAATCAACGGCCTCTTCTCATAGCCGAAGTGCACGATCGGCGGGTCGCCGAACAGATTTGTTCCTGGCTCCAGGAACACCGTTACCAAGCGGAATGGAACATACCGGAAGAGCAGTTTCCGCGCCGCATGTTCGCCTGGCCGAGCGAATATGATCAGGCGTCGGGGGTATGGAAGAACGCTGGCCGCCGAAAGCCAGCGTCCCGCTCTGTTCTCACTTCGTAGCCCGTGGATCCTGATCTCATTTGTGCAATGGATTGCGGTCGGGGATTTGAGACAGCTGCAGGATTGAAAACGGTAGTCCAGCCGATGCCCCACGGGAGCAGGCTATGCAAGAATTGTTGCGCCACCAACTTACACCCCGCCTGACTTATCCCGAGAGGTTGGTGGCGGTCATCCTACTGGCCTGTTGTGCTTTCTTGTATCTGCAGGTCTTTATTCTTCCCGACACACCGCGCGCTCCATCGGGCGATCAATCGATTTACCTTCAGCACGGCACCAGAATGTTAGCGGGGGAACTGATCTACCGCGACTATGATCACTTTACCCTTCCGGGAACGGATGTTCTCTACTTCTGCCTCTTCTGGCTGTTCGGTGTCCGAGCTTGGATTCCCCAAGCAATGCTGATTCTTGTGGGTCTCATTCTGAGCTGGTTGTGTACTTCTATTTCCAGAAGACTGATGGTTGGTTCGAGCGCATTTCTTCCAGCTCTCTTGTTTCTGACTTTCCCATTCAGCACTTACTTGGACGCGACTCACCATTGGTATAGTGCGGTTTTTACGGCAGCCGCCCTTGCCGTCCTGATTGAGGAGAGGAGCACAAAGCGGATTGCATGGGCAGGTGCGTGCTGGGGCATGGCGGCGTGTTTCACACAGTCCGTCGCGCTGGGTATTCTCGGACCAGCCTTGTTTCTTCTGTGGGAGCACAAACGGGAAGGGCAAGTGGGGGCCCGTCTGCTCAAGAAAGAGGCAGCACTAACCGGGAGTTTCCTGGCCGTACTCTTAGTCTTCAATGTCTACTTCGTCTGGCAGGTCGGCCTGAAGAAATTCTTTTGGTACACCGTTGTTTTCGTGGTCAAGTACTATCCGGCGGACTGGTTTAATACCTGGAGAATCTACCTCCGCGGGTGGCCTTCGCCGCATGAATGGGCAAACTGGCCGGATCTGGTTGCGCTTGTTTTCATTCACCTGCTTATTCCTATGGTGTACGCACTGTTTTTTATCCGCTACCGTTTTCAACAACAGGTCTACCCCAGGGTGCAATGGCAACGTCTGATGCTCGTGAACGTAACCGGGCTAGCTTTGTTTCTGACCGTCGCGGCGGCTCCAGCCTACAATCGGCTATGTACAATCGCGGCTCCTGCTCTCATTGTTCTGGTCTGGTTGCTTCAGTTTCCGGGCAGGCTCGAACCGGCGCTTGCGCGAAGTTTGACGATCGCTGCTTTGTTGATGATGGTGCTCAGGCCGAGTGTGGCGCAAACGCGGTGGGAGGCATCATTGAATCTTCCCACCGGTCGTGTTGCGTTTTTCAGCCCTGCACAGTATCAGAAGCTGAGATGGCTCTCCGAGCATACGCAACCATCTGATTATTTCTTCGGGGACGAATTGGCCTGCTTTCTGCTGGATCTTCGCAATCCGGCGCGTGTTCCGTTCGTAAGGCCGACAGATTACACAAGACCCGAAGAGGTGGAAAACTTGATGCAAGGTCTGCAAGCACATCGGGTTAGATTTGTCAGTTGGTACGCCGGACTCGATGCTTCCGGGCCTGGCGATCATCTCGCTCCCGTCCGGCTTTATCTTCGCGAGCACTACCATGTGGCCGAGATTCTTTCGAGCGGGGAAAAGATCTGGGAACGCGACCGACAATGAGTCCTTCATGCCTCCAGCGGGCGCATTACCATGTTCCAGAAACAGGTGACAGGCAGTTCACAAAGCCAACAGAACCAACAACGCGGAACCCTTCATTGCCTCAGAGCTAGGTGACGGTTCTTTAGGGCGCGTGCCTTTAGACTCATACGGATATTAGAAAGCAGCACAGTTTAGCTGGCGGGCTACAGCCATGGATCGAGGCCCCGCGTACGAGCGATCAAGCCTCAAGAGAAGCCGAGTCTACTCTCGCCCGGTTGAGCCATCGCCAACGGGGAATTTCGCACAGATATCGGAAGCTCGCAAGAACATGAAAGATGATCCGCTGCACAAGACGCTGGTGTTTCCACCAGCCCGCTTTCAGAACGATTGAAGGCCTGGCTTTGATCGACCGCACCATGCGTAAGATCCGTGAAAAAGAGAGCAGCCGGGTCCATGCGAAATGTCTCCGGTCGAGAGCATCGCCCAGGTATTGTTGCTGCAGAAATAGAACCAGCTTGGCCCTTGGGAACAAGCGGAATTGGTAGGCTGGTAGTTCACCAAACACCCATTGGCGAGCATAATTGTCGACCCACATGCGAGGCGCGGGACGAAGTCTCTGACCCCAAACTCGAACCGCGTGTGGAATCGGCGCTGAGAAAAGATTCGCCGCCAGTTCGGTGACAATCACGACGAACTCTCGAAGCATGGCGTTCGCTCCCACGCGCTCCTCAATTCGGGTCCAAAGTGATGCGTCAAACACCCGTTGCTGCAGAAAGTAGCCGATCTCGAATAGCCAGGACATCCGTATCCAATAGGTGAAAAGATGGTGGCATGCATGCAATACCTGAAGGAGAAATGCATCCTCATCGGGAAGGGCCGGAAAGGCGCATCCATCCCATTGATGGGTACTTACGTTGTCCAGGAGAAACAAGGGCCCTGGCAAAGGCACCTTGTGCTCATGGGCGTCCCACATGTCGAGATGCAATTCCACTGCATAAGGTGCTCGCGCTTCATACTGTTCATCGCCAGGTCGTGCCTCTGCCATCGCGGGCATAAGGAAGATGAACTCCTTGCTGGAGCGGGACGGCTTCGCAACGTATCCAGCGTCCACCAGAACGCGTTGCGCGATTGGTAGCGACTGATCGTCAACCAAGTAGTCAAAGTCACTCTGATGCCGGAGATATGGATCAGGACAAAACTGCGGAACCAGGGAAAGGCCCTTGACGGCTGCATACCGAACGCCGTTCTCGTGGAATCTGGCATTCAGAAACTCGAACTGCCGCGCCATGTGGGTCACGCGCTGCTGGTTGGCGGTGAATCGCTTTTCGAGACCAGACAGGATCGGCTCGGGAACCACGCTGGTAGCACTTGTCTCTTTGAGTTTTTGCAGAAAGTAAAGCGCTAAGCCGGCGTCATCGAGCCAGCACAGTGTGCGATTCCACTCACGTTGGCTGAATTTCTCGAATCGCTGAACCTGATCACATGTCTCGCCGGAGAAGCTCAACGACGCGACGATTGCTTCCGTCAGTCTTGGCTTCATAAATCCGCCTCGGCCGTCGCGTAACCGATAAATGGAGCGCTCATTTCTCAGCTCTCAAGATCGTCGTTGCACTCGCGTTTGAAATGGCAGACCAGCACTGCCGGTTGCTGAACGTTTTCCGCTAACCAGTGAGTCTTACCCGCCCCGAGCAACATCGGCTCCTCCGGGCCCCCCAGACACAGGGCTATATGCGCAAGGCTTTTGAACCCGCCTGAATCGAACGCTTGGATAATTTCTTCAGCTGACGGAGGCAGCGCCTCGATTTGGCAAGCGCCGCGGATATCGCGGAAACCGGTTCGCCATCCTCGGGTGTAAGCTTCCGGATGGAGATCGCTGACGAAAACAACAGCGTTCGGCTTCATCACACGCGCCAACTCGCACGCCATTTGCTTCAAGTCCTGGATGTGGCTCAGAGCGAAGGAACAAACGCCAAGATCGAAGACTGAGGCGCGAAACGGAAGTTTTAGGCAATCGGCTCTCGCCAACTGACCCCGGATTGCGGCTTTGCGGCTGGCGACTCGCAACATGGCGGTTGAGTAATCGACTCCGACTCCTGAGCGCGCCCCACGTTCCAGCAGCTTTTGCAACCATCGCCCGGTGCCGCAGGCCAGGTCGAGGACATCTTTCCCAGTTAGATCGGGAAGCAAGGGCATGAGATGACGCTCTTCGCGAGCGAGAAGAGGATTGGGAAATTGATCGTAGGTCGCGGCCCAACGTTCGTAACCTTCTCTTGGGCCGACCCGAGCCGGTTCTCGCGATGCCGTGATGGACGACTCCGGTCCGGGGACATCTCGCGAATCTGGTCCGGCGCTCTGGGATGTGCTCACAAACTCTCCTCTTTCGGTTTGCGAAGGGCGATGAACTGCTGCGTCCATCTCAGTTCCAGCGGTGCTGCATACACACCCAGCTGGTAGCGCCAACTGCTCAGAATCTTGAGCGCCCAGCGTCCCCAGTTCGGCAATCGTAGATCCTGAACCGTGGGCCAGCGCGAGGACACGACCAACTCAAAGTTGTCAATCAACTGCTTGGTGCGCGGCCTGAGCCAGGGCGTCCGGGGATCCTTCTGAGTGGCGAATCTCTGCCAGCGTTCCGTGGCCCATTCGTCCGGTGTAGTAGGAAACTGGATCTGATCCTCGACGCCGCCGTACATCTGGGCCCGCTGCGGAACCGGCGTGTAGTGCTCGACGATGATCTCCGCGTCCGGATTCAGCCGCTTTAACTGGCGGATGAAATGGATGCAGTCGCGCGTGTCTCCCTCCGGGTCCCTGGGATTTCCGAAGATGATGGAAAACTCTGGAATAATGCCGAAGCGGCGTATGCGCGAGGCCAGAGCCAGAGTATCTTCCGCGCAGAGATCTTTTTTCATCTCCTTGAGGATTTCGTTCGATCCGGACTCAGCGCCAAAGAAAATCATGGCACAGCCAGCGCGGCGAATGGCTTCGAATGTAGCGTCCGAATAGCCCATCATAATGTCGGTTCGCCCTTCGCACCACCAGCGCAGGTTGAGCGGGGCAATGCGGTCGGCCAACTCGCGGGTGTGATCTTCGCGCAAGAAAAAGTTATTGTCGTAGAACTGGACCGCGTCGACGCCGTAAGTCTGGGTCAGATGACGCAGAATATCTCCCGTCCTGGCGGGCGATTCCATTTTTTCCCGGCTGCCGGAAAAATTGACTACCCCGCAAAAATTGCAGCGAAAAGGGCAACCGATGCTGGCCTGGTGGACCGCAGTGCGGTGGCCCAGAAAAGTGGGCAGAAGGTACTTTTCAACCGGGATACGATGATATGGATACCAGGGAAAATCATCGGGACTTCGCATCGGACGCTCAGGATTGTGCCGTGGAACTCCGTCGGCACCTTTGTACGAGAGTCCGGATATGCTCTTCAGTTCGCGGTGGCCTCGAATCGCCTCCAGCAGCTCCAGAAGGGTCAACTCTCCCTGACTGCGAACCGCGTAGTCCACGTAGCCCGCGTTGAGCGCAGCCGAAGTGTAGTTAGAGGCGAAATAGCCTCCCCAAACGATCGGAACCCTCGGAAAGCGTGCCCGAATTTCACGGCAGCTTGCGACCGCACCGACCGTCTGCGGCCCGGGCATAACTGTGACAGCCAGCAGTTCCACGGAACGCTCTTGAATCAGGCCGATCAGGCTTTCGGTGGGATGAGGATCGAGATTGCCATCGACGATGGCGTACTCCTCCTTTCCTTCCAAAACTGCCGCAATGGCCAGGATCGACAGTGGCAGGCGACGGTTGCGGAACCTCGTCGCGTTCGGGTTGTAGAAAAGGATCATGCGCCTAGGCCTAGCCGGAATCGTAAGATCGCTGCCTTCAAATCAGTTCCGAGCATCCCGTTCTCAGGTGCAACTCGGCGCCTGCTCTGGACCCATCATCTTGGCGTCCACGCTGGGCTTGGGCAACTTCACGATGTTCTTCAATGTCCGGTTCAACCACAGTTCGACCGGAAAGCGATAGAAATCGTGATCCAATCTCCAGCGCGCGGGATAGGCGGTCAAATGCTGAACCGCCTTGGCGAATGTGCCAGACCCTTTCAGTGCAATAGGGGCGCGATCAAAGGCAATTCGCAGGTAATCCCGCATAGTTTGCACTCGCTGATGATCCCGGCCTTTGAGCCAGGGCAGCACAGTATACCGGGGGAAATAATCGACCCAGCCTTCGAGCGAATCAGGCACCTCAATCCCAAGCTCTTCCGCCCGGTGAAAGATAGGAGAGCCCGGGTAAGGCGTAAAGATGTTGGTCCAGAATTCAGCCCCCGGGAAGCGACGGCAAACGTCCATCATGAAGTTCACGGTCTCGCGGCGCTCCTTCGCGCCTTCTCCGGGATAGCCAAAAATTATGTTGAAGGATGGGATGACGTCAGCCTTGATGCAACGCTCGGTCGACTCGTAAATGTCCCCCAGTATCTGGAAGTCCTTGTTCATTAATTTCATTACGGTGGGGGAAGCCGTCTCGATCCCCTGGCATATTTGGTGCAGTCCCGATCTCTTGAGCAGTGATAATTCCTCAATGCTGAGACGGGCGGTCAAGTTGGTGGTCGCTTGAACGCTCCACTTGAAGGTTGCGCCAGCGCGGACCAATCCTTCGGCGATCTCGAGCGAGCGTTTCAGGTCCACGAGGAAATTGTCGTCGGCCATCCACAGCAGTTCAAGGTTGTATCGCCGCGTCAACTCCATGGTTTCTTCTACGACCTGCTCGACCGGCAGCGCATTCCATTTGCGACCGTAGACACCCGCGTTGGTGCAGTAGAAGCAATTGAACGGGCAGGCGAGACTGGAAACGTACATCGCCCAGCGGCGACCGCACACCTTCTCATAACCATCGAAGTCCGCCAGTTGATAAGCCTTTGCCGGCATTTGATCGAGCGTCTTCAGAGGACGTTCCGGAGTGAGGTGTAGTTTGCCATCACGCTTGAACCCGATGCCCAGAACGTCGTCGAGGGGAGCGCCGTCTCGAAGGCGCTCAGCAACTTCCAGCATGCTCTCTTCACCTTGGGCTCGAACAATAATGTCGACATAGCCGGCTTCCAGGGTCTGTTTGGGGAGAAGTGAAGGGTGCCAACCTCCGAGAATTACGGGAAATTCCGGATCCCATTGCTTGACCGCTTTGGCCACCTCCACGGTCTCGCGGATCATGGGTCCGGTCACGACCGAGATGCCCAGGCAAAGAGCGTCCTTAACTTCGTGCAAAACCCGCTTCTTATAGTCGGGCGCAATCGTGGAATCGATGATGCGAACGTCATAGCCGGCATGCAACAGGGGAGTGGAAATGGCGAGGATTCCCAGAGGAGCCGTAGCCTCGATGCTGGAAAACGAGGCGACAAAAAAGACAATTTTCTTCGATGACCTCATGTGAGTCACCTCCCAATCCCTGATCTAGATTTCAGACTGCGAGACGGCGACGCATGCCCCACATCAAATTGAGTAATCGCCAGATTTTAATCTTGAGAACTGAAAAGTACCAGCGGTATGATAAGCGAATTGTCTCCAAATTGTAACCATTATGTAAATTCCGAGACGAGAGCAACGGGGCGAGCTTATGCACCAACACTTGACAGAAATTTGACATTCTGTTGACAACTGATCTAGAAGGTCAGCTTCAGAATTCGGCATACCGTTCGCATACCAGTGCCCGCAAGAAATGAGTGGGGAACAAGGGTTAGGGGTGTTGTCGAAACTGAGAATGGTGGGGGCACTCACGCCTCCAAGTTTTCTTGTATAGTGCTGCAAGCCAAATGGCCGCGAAGCACAAAGTCGTGCTGTTCTATCCGCCGTACGACGGCCCCCCCTTGGGCGCACCGCTCAGCTTGCTTGCGCTGGCGGGCCCGCTGTTGGAGGCGGGATTTCACGTCAAGCTCATAGATAACCTGATTGCACCGGACTACGAAGCAGCGATTCTGCGTGAAACGGAAGATGCACTCTGCCTCGGCATTTCGATGCTTACCGGCCCACATATCGGAGCGGCAATCCGAGTCGCACGGGCCGTGAAGAAGCGTCGCCCGGAGATGCCAATTATCCTGGGAGGCTGGCATGCCAGCCTTGCTACTGAGCAGACGCTTCGCGAACCCTTCGTGGACGCAATAGTAAGGGGACAGGGCGAGCTAACGCTTCTGGAGCTGGTGCAGCGAATCCCCGAAGGAAAAGACTGGTCCGGGATTAAGGGCCTGTCGTTCAAGGACGGTGGAAAGATTCATCACGAACCGGAGAGGCAGGTGGCAAACATCAACGACTTGCCTGCTCCCGCTTATCACCTGGCTGATCCCGGTATCTATGCGGCTGCCTCCGGCATTCGGCAGTTGGCCTACACCAGCAGTGTAGGCTGCCCCTACCAATGCAATTACTGCACTGACCAGGTATTTTATAAACGACGTTTCAATGCTTATCATGTCGAACGAGTGATCAACGACCTCAGCGACCTCGTTCCCCGCTACAACATTGAGCATGTTCCCCTCTTTGATTCCAATTTTCTTGTGGATCGAAAACGTGCGGTGGCAATCGCCCGGAGAATTATCGATAGCCGAATCACGTTTCAGTGGGATTTTCAGACGTCCACGGATTTTCTGGCGACCATGAGCGAAGAGGATGTGTGCCTGCTGGCTGAGAGTGGCGTGAAACACATTGGCTTCGGCACCGAGTCGGCCTCGCAAGAAGTATTGAACCTGATGAACAAGCGTTTCCAACATGTGGAACAGATGGTGGAGACTGCTCGCAAAACGGATTTGGCGGGTATTCACGTTGTGTTCAACATCATTCTCGGATATCCCGGGGAAACCGAGGCGCATCGCCAGCAGACCTTCCGCATTATGAGCGACATCGCCAGGGAATATTGGAACGTCAGTTTCTCACCCAATGTTTTTACTCCTTATCCCGGCATTCCGATCTGGCCGCAACTGAAAGAGCTGGGAGTCCGCGAGCCGCAGTCTCTGGAGGAGTGGGAGACGCTTGCGCTGGGCATCAATGTTCTTCCCTGGCTGCGGGGAGAAGAACTGCGCCGGTTAAGACGAAGTCTCGAGTACTTCCTGCTGAACAACCAAATTAGAAGAGCGACGAAAAACGTTCCTTGGTTGCGGCGCAACGTGAGGCGAGCGCTCGGAGCGCCCATACGCTGGCGGATCGGCAGAAACCGCTACTCGTTTCCGTGGGAGCTCTGGCTTTCGCGAACGGTGGAGAAGGTGGTCACTCGGCGGTCTCTGTTGACCGGTCAAGCGCTTGGTGAACGTGCACAGGAGGTTTGCTGATCGTTTCTGTTTTCAGGCTTGACGAGGCACAACTAAAGTGGCTGACATTCTACTGACACATTCCTACCACCTCTATTACGACCGCAAGCAGACGCGGAAAATGCAGCCTTATCCGCCACTCGGCACGCTTTATGCGGCTGCCCTGCTTCGAAGTGCAGGTATTTCGGTTGCAGTATTCGATACCATGCTCAAGAATCCGGAGGTAGAATTTCAGGCTGCGCTTGAGCAGCATCGGCCTCGTGTGGTGGTCGTCTACGAGGACAATTTCAACTTCCTTTCCAAGATGTGTTTGACCCGCATGCGGGAAGTGGCTTATCACATTCTTGAAATCTCGCACAGCGCCGGAGCTACGGTTCTGGTGAATGGCTCGGACGCCTCGGATCACACTCTCGATTACCTGCGGAAAGGCTTCCGCTATGTGTTATTGGGTGAAGCGGAGTGGACTTTGTTGGAAGTGATTGGGCGCCTCTTGAAGGGTGACGAGCGGGAATTCGCGGACATTGCCGGATTAGCCTACCTCCATGAGGAAACCGGGGAATTGGTGCGGACAGTCCCCCGTCGTCTTCTGCGAGACCTGGACCTGTTACCGTTTCCGGCTCGCGACCTGATCGATGTCGATGACTATCGTGCGGCCTGGAAAGCGGCGCATGGATACTTTTCCATGAACATTGTTTCCAGTCGCGGTTGCCCGTTCCGCTGCAACTGGTGCGCAAAACCCATTTACGGGGACTCGTTCGCGATTCGCTCACCAGGGAGCGTGGCGGAAGAGGTGCACCGGCTGAAGTACGATCTGGGTGCTGAGCATCTCTGGTTCGCCGACGACATCTTTGGACTTCACGCAAATTGGGTTCGCGAATTTGCCGCGGAAGTCGAGAGGCTCGATGCTGCCGTACCCTTCAAGATGCAATCCCGCGTCGATCTGATGACCCCCAACAACGTGCAAGCCCTGCGCCGAGCCGGTTGTGCCGAGGTGTGGATGGGAGCTGAGTCGGGATCGCAAAAGATCCTGGACGCGATGGATAAAGGAACGCGGGTCGAGCAGATCTCCCGGGCGAGGGAGAACCTGCGGAATGAGGGCATCCGGGCCTGCTTCTTCCTACAGTTTGGATATCCAGGAGAAACCTGGGACGACATTCAGAGGACGGCGCAACTCGTGCGCGACACGCGTCCGGACGATATTGGGGTGTCGGTTTCCTACCCGCTTCCTGGAACCAAGTTCTTCGACCGCGTGCATGCGCAGCTGGGCGAGAAGACCAACTGGTCCGACAGCGAGGATCTGGCCATGATGTTTCAGGGCGCCTACAGCGACGAGTTCTATCATGCGTTGCACGACGCTCTGCATGCGCAAGTGGATTTTCGGAATTCATCGGCTGCCCAAGAGGACACGAGGCAACCGCGCTCCAAGCCGGATGAACTGTGGGAGCAGGTGGTACAACTGGAAAAGACCTGCCGCAATGCGCGTCCTACAGTTCTGCCTGGTTTTGCCAGCGAGCCATTGATACAGTTGCGCGCAGGCGTTGGCATAACAAGCGGTGACGACTAGCTCTGCGCTATGTGGAATCGCGGCCTTATGGACATTCTTCTCACTCACGGATATTTCCTGTACGAGGATCCCAAGGAACTTCAGATCATGAAGCCCTACCCGCCGCTGGGAATCCTGTATATCTGCTCCCATCTGCGAAAGAAGGGCATGAGTGTCGAGGTGTTCGATTCAACATTCTCGTCGCGCCATGAGTTATGGGAGCGGCTCCGGCAGGGCCCGCCCTCCGTGGTCGGCGTGTATGCGAACCTGATGACGCGGCCCAATGCGGTTGAGATTCTTCGCGCCGCTAAAGAGGCGGGCTGGCAGACGATCGTCGGAGGACCGGAACCCGGCGCCTATCTTAACGAGTACCTTGCAGCCGGAGCGGATGTAGTTGTCATCGGCGAGGGTGAAGTCACACTGGAAGAATTGGTGCCGGCGCTGAAGTCAAAATCTTTCGAAACTCTAGCGCGAGTCGATGGCATTGCTTTCCGCGCACCGGAAGGGTCGATAGTCCGGACAAAACCGCGCGAGCAAATCAGGGACATCGATGCGCAGCCGTGGCCTGCCCGGGAATCCATTGACCTGGCGCGGTATATTGAAGTTTGGCGTGAGCACCACGGCATGGGATCTGTTTCCCTCATCACTGCACGCGGTTGTCCTTACCACTGCCGCTGGTGCAGCCACGATGTATTCGGGAAGACCCACCGCCGCAGGAAGCCGGTCTCGGTGGCGGACGAACTCGAATGGTTGATCGACCGTTATCAGCCCGAAATGGCGTGGATGGCCGACGACGTATTCACCATTCACCACGGTTGGCTCTTTCAATATGCCGCGGAACTCAAGCGCCGTCGGCTGAGGTTGCCCTTTGAGTGCATTTCGCGCGCCGACCGGCTGAACCCGCAAGTGGCGCAGACACTCGCTGAGATGGGCTGCTTCCGTGTCTGGATCGGGTCTGAGAGCGGCTCGCAGCGCATTCTCGATGCCATGGAGCGAGGCGTAACTGTGGAGCAGGTTCAAACCGCAGTGGCGCTGTGCCGATCGGCAGGAATCCAGACGGGGATGTTCTTGATGTGGGGCTATGAAGGCGAGGAGCTTTCCGATATCGAGGCCACGGTGGAGCATGTCAAGAAAACCGACCCGGATATCTTCTTCACCACCGTAGCCTACCCAATCAAGGGGACACCCTACTTCTTAGAAGTGGCGCAGCGGGTCGACAGCCTCAAGCCGTGGAACATCGGCTCCGACAGAGAAGTCCGGATTCGTGGCCGGCACTCGCGCCAGTTCTACGGGTTCGCCGATAAGTTGCTCCGCAGTGAGGTAGAGCTCGAGCGATTGCAGCGCAAAGCGGATGCCGATGTTTCTGCCATGGCAGCTCTGCAACGCAAGATCAAGGATGCTCGCGTGGGTCTACACGCGAGCGCTTCGGAGGTTGAGGTCTAGAAAATGTCGTTGGCGCAACCACAGGTCCAGGCAGCCCCCTTCGATGCCGTTGCGGAGCGCTACGACCGGACTTTCACGTCATCGAAGGTCGGTCAGGCCCAGCGCTCATCCGTGTGGAAAGAGCTGGAGAAGGCTTTCTTTCCAGGAGACCGTGTGCTCGAAATCGGCTGCGGCACGGGCGTAGATGCGTGTTTCATGGCGGCGCGGGGAGTTCGCGTAGCGGCCTGCGACAACTCACCGGGTATGACCGCAGTCGCAACTCGCAGGATTCGGGAGAGCGGGCAGCAGAAACTTGTGCAACCCCTTTTGCTTCGAGCTGAGGACATCGCCACTCTGCGAAAAGAAGATCTCTTTGACGGAGCCTTCTCGAACTTTGGTGCATTAAATTGCGTGGAGGATGTCGGGCGGCTGGCTCGTGATTTGGCGGGACTGCTCAGACCGGGCGCTACCGCCTTGTTGTGCTGGATGAGCCCCTTCTGTTTGTGGGAAATGGCCTGGTATCTGGCGCAGGGCAATGCCGGAAAAGCGTTCCGTCGGATGCATCGCGGAGGCCTTACCGCCCGGCTCGCAGATGGAGCGTTCGTCCGGGTACATTACCCCTCGGTGCGGTCGCTGGAGCGCACATTTGCTCCGAAATTTCTGCTGAAATCTTGCAAGGGAGTTGGGATTGCCGTGCCTCCCAGTTTCCTCAACAGCTGGGCGAACCGGTTCCCCCGTTTATTCGATTTTAGTATGAGAGCCGATTCGATACTGGGGCATTGCCCCGGTGTTCGCTTACTTGCGGATCACATCTTGCTACGATTCGAGCGACAGGATGTTGTGAGTTACGGCGACTCATGAGCACCCTCGTTTCCATCTCGGCTCGCAGCGAGTCAATCCGCAACGACGGTGCTGATGAGGCTGCCCAACAGATCCACACGATGCCGATCGTGGTCATTTCTCCGCACAACCAATGCAACTGCCGTTGCGCGATGTGCGACATCTGGCGGATTCGTGAGCCAAAAGAAATCACGCCCGCAGATCTCGAACATCAACTGGCTTCCTTCCGCGAGCTGGGGGTGCGTTGGGTGGTCTTTTCCGGCGGTGAAGCGCAAATGAATAGCCAGTTGTTCACCCTGGCGCAAATGCTTCGCTCCGAGGGAATCCGCGTCACGCTGCTTACGGCGGGATTGCTGCTGGAATCGCAAGCTGAGAGTATCGCTGCGACTATCGACGACGTGACCGTCTCGCTCGATGGACCGCCCGCCGTGCACAATCGCATCCGCCGCGTTTCTGGCGCTTTTGAACAAATGGCGGCAGGGGTCGGGGCCTTGCGACACTTCCGGCCCGAGATTCCAGTGGCCGCTCGATGTACGGTCCAGAAGGCAAATCACCGCTCGCTTTGCGCGACCGCTCAGTCTGCGAAGGAAATTGGTTTGAACTCGATTTCATTCCTTGCGGCCGACGTCAGCTCCGGCGCTTTCAATCGTCCGCAAGGTTGGCCACCAGAACGGCAAGACCGAGTTGCCTTGAATGCCGAAGAGGTCGAAACACTGGAGGCGGAGGTTGAGCGGCTCATCCACGAACGCGCACGCGACTTGGGTTCGGGTTTTGTGGTGGAAAAGCCGAGCAAATTACGCCGCATCGTGCTTCACTTCCGTGCCCACTTGGGCCAAGCAGAGCACATTGCGCCGCGCTGCAATGCGCCTTGGGTTTCCGCCGTGATTGAGGCCTCAGGTGAAGTCCGCCCGTGCTTCTTCCACCCCGCATTGGGAAATATTCACAGCCAGAAGCTGCATGAGATCGTAAACGGTCCGGAGGCGTTGCGCTTTCGCTCGAACCTGGATGTGGCGACGAATCCAGTCTGCCGACAATGCGTCTGCTCGCTGCACATTCCGCGCCAGGAGAGCTGAGCGCCGTGGGACGATGGACAGCGGCACGAAACTCCAGCTTGGGCGCTCCGGGAAGGGGACCTGATTAGGTCTCCGTCGGCGTGTCTCGTGGTGTTACCTAGCTTTATTCCAAGCCAAACTCCGACTAGTCTGCAGCCTGGACGTTCGCTATCTTGATCTTGTTCTTTTCCAGCGTCCCGGAGACGCGAACCTTCCGGCCAGCGAATGATTCAACCTTGTCTGGGTCGTCGAGATTGTAAACCGTCTTCTTGGCCGCGTCGTACAAGACATACTTCGCCCCGAGCTGAATACACTTCTGGCTGCATGTTGCCTTGTCGTGTCCCATGCTTTTCATCTCATCCATCATCTCGTCATGTGATCCGTTCTTTGCACAAACCGAGTCCATGACTTCACCCGTGAAAACCTGTGGACCGCCTGATCCAGCCCACAGTGGCAAGGCCAGCAAGGTAGTCGAAAGCAAGAGTAGAATGCGACCGAAGCGAGATTTCATTTCATGTCTCCGTGATTAAAGGTTGACTCCGTTACAGAATGAAAATAGAAAAGATCAACGAGGCATTTGTCACCAAGTTGTCAATAGAATGCAAGTTCCGGGAGACAACATGGAATCAATCACTTTCGACAGAGAAGTGACACAGCGTTGACATTTCTATGACACCGACTGCGTACCCGCGCATCTATGCTGGGATTGTAATTATTTTCCGTTGAGCCGGCAAACGGCCAGTGGCTTCGAGGCGGAAGAGACAATCCCGTCGGACTCAGCCGAGGAATGCGGGTAACTGTCACTGGTTAAGTTGGACTCTTGCTGTTCGGCTGGCCGGCAGTAAAGACACGAGCCCCAGTATTTTATGGAAAGGGAAAGAACATGAGATACAAGAACATGCGGAACAGGTTGGCATCAGTCGTGTTCATCGGACTTCTCACATTGAGAACGGTTGCGTTTTCACAGGTTGCTCCTGCGGGCACGACGAATGCGACGGCATCATCCTCATCGCCGCAGGGCATAGAAGGCACGGTCACGCCTGCGGACGTGGGAGTTTCCTTTGTCGAAGGCTCAACTTCCCAGGTCATGGTGCAGCGCGATGGGAAGAATTACGTAGTAGATCTGTCCACCCATCAGGTACGGGAAGTACCTACCCCCGAGTCGTCCGCTGCTACTGCTTCGAGCCTGCAAGCATCCAGCGCTGCCCAAACTCCGACCGAACCTGCTCCTGCCAAGAAGAAGGACACGGTGTACAAGCCGGGAGACGATAACGTCTTCAACGTACCCACGGGGCGGCGCGTGGCGCGTCACGGCCTTTACATTAATTTCACTCACCGGTTTCCGTTTGAGCCAGCCTTCACCACTCCTGGACGAGGCGCCACGTTGCTCGGCCTGGATGACTTTGCCATTCCCTCATTCGGTTTGCGCTATGGAGTAACCTCGCGGCTTTCCGTGTTTGCTTACCGTTCGCCGAGCTTCATCGGACGCCCTATCGAACTAATGGCGGCCTATAACTTTCTCGATGAACATGACGGGAATCCACTAAATGCAGCAGTCCGGTTCTCGATCGACGGGCAGAACGATTTCAACCGGAATTTTGCCGAAAATTTTGAGCTGATTGTCTCTCGCAGCCTCGGCCGGCGCGCCCAGCTGTATGTCGTACCGACCTTCTCCATTCATGTCCGGCCGCTGCTTTCAGATTCCAATGCTACTTTAGCCGATGCGCTTCCTTATCAGCCCTGTAGTGCCCCGCTGGCTACAGGAATTCCCGCTTCCTTCAATGTACGACCCTGCGCTAACACAGTTTCGCTGGGGATGGCCGCGTCCGTCGACATCCGTCCAACCGTCGCACTGGTTGCGGAGGTAACTCCCACACTGGTGAATGGCCGGGAGTTGGGTAGGCATCGTCCTGAGTTCGGTTTTGGCATCCAGAAGAAGATTTGGCGGCATGCGTTCACGCTGGGCTTTGGCAACAATCCGGCCACGATCGTGTCACAACGGGCCGCCACGAATGCGACCTTCCTGGGTGATCCTTCAGGCGACACTCCAAAGCGGATGTTTATCGGCTTTGACCTCACTCGCCAGGTCTTCTGAGCCGGAGAAAACGGGAATATGCGGCGAGGCAGCGCTGCCTCGCCGCTTAACTCGCTCACCCTTCGTCCATCAATTTCCCACCACAAACATATAGCCGTCGTTCTCGGTATAGATCTTTCCGTCCCGGCCAAGAGCGATGGGCGTGTAAGCTGCTCCGACGGCATGAAGCAGGAAGAGCTTCCCTTTCAGCGTTCCGCCCTGGTTAATCACGTAGACGCTCCCATCCTCGCTGTCGGCGTAGACTGTCCCGTTTGCATCCACCGCGGGCGCGTTTACGCACCATTCATAATTGTCCGCGCTTTGATACTGCCACTCGGGAACTAAGCCAGCACTCAATTGCGTGATGTAGTAAGGACCACTTGTATCGTAATAGTTATCTTTGATGATCACCGAGTACGTGCCATCGTGCGCATAGATGGCGGGCGTCTCGTCCCAGCCAAAGTCGTAGGAAGCAAGAAACTGCCCCGACGAATTGAATTTCAGCATGTTGCCGCGGCTGCTGGAATCACTCGTCGTCCCGAAAAGAATGCTACCGTCCGGGGCCACGGACGGAGTCGAAGAAGCCAAATCCGAAACTGTGCCAGTAAGCGTGGAAAGCTGGAAGGAAGTATGCCAGATCGGCTTCAGATCGGCGCCGACCGCCTCCATACACGCGTATTCGGTGTAGAAGTGTGAGCGGCTGACCGTGTAGATGGTCTCGCCATCCGCCGAGATGGCGGGAGCAATGTTGACTCCGGGCCGCTGTGAACCAACGTAAGTAGGATCACCGCAATCGGGTGTTCCGGCTACCAGCGTCGAGAAGCTGACCTTCCTGACTACGCCTCTCGGAGTCACTTTCACCAGGTAGGCGCCACGCACATCAACCGTCCACGGATTGGTTGGATCCAGGGCCAGAGCGTTGTAAAAGACGTTGCCGTTGCGGTCCACGGTCAACGGCCCCGAGACAAACGTACTCGCATCGCTGCCAAAGGGTTTGTAGTGGGCCACCTGCTTGCCATCCGATTGCTTCACCTTGTAAACGGAGCCGGAAGAACCGGGAACAAACACGTACCCATTCCACATAGCGGAATGGAAAACCGGCTCCCAGCCGTACAGACCGACACCGGAGCCGCCAGAGCCGCTATTCGGCTCGGGCTTCCAGTCGGTTTGAAAGTTCCACAGCTGCTCCAGCGCGCCGTTGCGCCATGCGAATCTCCTCTCGTTCCAAATCTCTCGATTCCAGGCGTCTGGACCGCAAGGATACGGCTGGCCCGAGCCCGGCGGGTCACAGGAGACATAGGTTCCAGTCTTGATTTCGAGGAACACTTTACTGGCATCCACCAGCGGAACCTGGTAATGACTCAATAACTCGCCGCCACTTTCAGCCTGTTCCTGGCTGACGAAGGGGTCGAAGGTGATGACCGCCAGTTGGGCGGCGGGGTTCTGCCCGACTGCAGGCGTTGACCCGGTGTGCTGAGGAGTGCGAGCCCACTGCGGCCAAGCCGACTTGGTTTGAGCGTGAACTTCGGCGACGTGACCGGCGCGCCAACCGGCACACACCAATACGCCGCAACAAAGAATGAATAAGGAAATCTTCTGCGTCATGCCGGGTCTCCCAAGAAAGTCCAAAGTAATTTCACCGTCGTGTAAGGCACCGCGCCTGAGGTTTGGGTCTGCTGAACCTCGCTGGAAACGGAGCAAGTTTCCTGGCTATCCCACGCGGTATCAATGGGAAAGCGCTTGGGCACGTGGGGAGCCTAACCTCCGTCTCTCGTCATGCATAACATCCTGGGGCAATCAGACAATGTGGCCGGTGCTACTGCGCCTTGCCATGGTTGCTACGGTGTCAGCTTCCATACAGTTCCACAACCGTAGCTTCCACATCCGGTTCCGCTGCCGCCGAGACCGGTGGTGCCATAAAAATTCCCCGACTTGTCCCGGATCAAGCCCCCGCCGGGTTCTTCTCCGTCCGATGCAGAGAAGCTGTGCAGCACGGTCAAGGTGCCGTTCTTGCTCAGCTTGTACGCCACTCCTCCACTGGAGGAGCCGCCAATCTCTGTGTCGCCGTAGAGGTTGCCCTTCGCGTCCAGAATCACACCTCCGACGGGATTCCACCCGTCTGACGCCGCGTCCCGGATCAAATCCGCCTCGGGATGTGAACCGCCCGAGCCCGCTGTGAAGTTGTAAAGCACGGTGAAAGTCTGCGATTGCGCCGATTGGGTTGTAACTACTCCTAACACGAGCAGGACTAGCAATGTCAGCCCGGCACTTGCCGTTTGCCGACGCATCCTCGACATCCTGCCCAGATGCTGTCCCGCGATTGTCATGATCGCCCTCCCGCGTTAAACGCCAACCATCCTACCCCTCCGGCCCGAGATGTCAACGGAGACTTTCGGCCCACTCGGAGGGACCTCGGACCAAGGAGAACTCGGCGGGCTTGGTCGGGTTCGAACCTTTCCTCGCAAAAACGGGGTCAGATCCCACGGCGAATGCGGCGTCCGCACTCAGCGAGTTGTGCTGGCCCCTTGCCCCACACAGCATCAATACGAGCACTCGGCCCTTACTGATGAAGTTATTCGGATGCCGCCGGGTGTATAGCGCAGCCGATTCGGAAAGAAAAAGCACGGCCCAAACCGGCGCCGTGCCGATTGCTCTTCTGTCGCAAGGAACTAAGGCTTGAGCGAGTAGATGGTTCCGTCACTGTGCGCGCCGCCAGCGTAGGTGGTGCCGTACAGCGTGCCCTTTTCATCGATCAACGGAGATGTAAAAGGGTTCTCTCCGTCTGTGCCGTCGAAGCTATGCAGAATGGTTTCCTTTGTGCCCGTCACCTCGAACACAGTTCCAAGGCTATTGGCGCCGCCAATCTGGGTAGTGCCGTACAGGTTACCTTTCTTGTCTCGCACCAACCCCGACGAAGGGACTTCGCCGTCGCCCGACGCCCCAAAACTGTACAACACAGCCTCCTTCTTGGTCTTAATGTTCACTTTGAACACGACGCCGACACCGTAGGTTCCGCCATCTTCCGTAGTGCCGTAGAGGGTGTGCTTTCCGTCCGTTGCCAGACTCTGCTCGAAGGCGTATTCCCCATCCGTACCCCCAGCAAAGCTGTACAGCACCGTCTCCTTGCCTTTTGCGCTCACCTCCCAAACCATCCCGTAACTCGAAGAGCCACCATCTGCGGTAGTTCCATAGAGATTTCCGGATTTATCCATGAGCAGGTTTCCGTACAGGGGATACTGACCGTCAGGAGCGCCCGTGAAGCTGTGCAACACGGTTTCCTTCTTACTCTTGATGTTTACCTTGAATACGGTTCCGTCGCCAGAAGAGCCGCCACTCTCAGTAGTGCCATAGAGGTTACCTTTCTTATCAAGAACCAACCCGGAGTAGGGATACGAGCCATCCGCGCCGCCGGTGAAGCTGTACAGCGTCGTGAGGCCAGAGGAATTGAGTGCGAATACCGTTCCATAGCCCGACGACCCGCCTTCTACGGTGGTGCCGTATAGAGTGCCTGACTTGTCCATTACCACATCTGCGAAGGGGTATTCCCCGTCGGTGCCAGAAAAGCTATGCAGGACGGTTTCGGTACCCTTGCTGAACGAGTATACGGTTCCTAAGTTGGAGGATCCGCCGACCTCGGTAGTACCGTAGAGAGTGCCGGACTTGTCGCTGATCACGCCAGCAAAGGGTGTTGCCCCATCAGGGGAACCGCTAAAACTGTAGAGTGAAGTGAAAGTTTGCGCTTGCGCCGATTGGGTCGCAACCAGCCCTAGCACAAGCAGGACTGCTAACGTGAGCGCGGCACTTGCCGCTCCCCAAGGTATCTTCGAAATGCGTTGTTGCAGTGCAATCGTCATCATAGTTCCTCCGTTTTCACGCGAACTGTTTTTCGAATGGGGCCCTTGTAGCACGGAGCCGGGGTAAAGGCAAGCCCTTTGCCATCAGCTCTTGGCTGTGAAAAGTCTTGCGGCATAAGTGCAATTCGATGCGCGCCCCTAGGCGAAAGCGGCGGCGGACTTCGAGGACTCGGAGCGCCGATTGACACCCGTTCAGGCGGGGTCCAGAATGATCCACGCCCGCCTTGAGGAGGACTTCATGCAACGTCCCCGGACACCCGCCAGGCTTTCCCAGCCACTGCATCAGCGGCTCAACTCGTATGCGCTCGCGGCAAGCGCGGCGGGAGTAAGTTTGCTAGCCTTGGCACAGCCCGCCGAGGGGAAGATAATTTACACCCCAACCCAAGTCACCATCGGAGGCAACGACGTTTACGGTCTCGATCGCGAGGCAGGAGGCAACAAATAAGACGCCACACCAAGAGTTTGGCGCTCTATGCCGATACAGCAGCTTGGGCTGGGTCGGGATGGGGACCGCGCTGGCGGCGCAGCTCGGTCAGGAAGGTTTCGGCGGTGAATTCAGTTTTTCTACGGAAGAGCTCGAGCAAAGGATCTTCGCTTTCCTCTACTAGCGGCTGAGCCGGTCTGGCAGATTCCGGTTCACTCATGCCCTCAGGTTCCACCACCAGCTCGGGCAACGCACCATTGCTGTTCATGAGAACTTGAATGAGTTTTTCCACCTGCTCGCGTTGCTGGCCGGTGGTGCGAGTGAATTCCACTCCCATGCCGATCTCGGGGTGCGTGACCCGTACGACTCCTTCCACCCGAATTTGACGTTCCGCAATCCGCATGCCCAGAGCGACCCGCGTGAGCGCAGGAAACGGCGTCGCCATCTCCAAGTAGCAGCCGCCGAGGCTGAGGTCCGTCAGCTTGCACGGAACGGGGGGATCTTCTTGCTCGATCTCCGGAGAATGCCGTGCCAGCCAGCTTTTGAGCTCGGTGCGGAGTTCGGAGGCCAAGTCGAGGAAGCGAATCCCGACTTGAGAGCCGCCATTTTCCCACGCCACCTCGCCCTTGCATTCGATTGTGCAATCCGTTCCAGGCAACGTGAATTTGATCCCAAAAGCGCCGGATTTCTGAGCCCGCCGCGCCAAATAAACGGCCATGCCCCCTTCACTCAGATCCGAGGTGGTCGCCTTCTGCTGGGTTGCCCCATTTTCGAGGTTAAGCACGACTGGGATCTCAATGGCGACCCGGGCATGGTGACGGCGTTCGCACTTCATTAAAGCGCGAGCCGCGCGAAGACTGGTTCGGGCACGTTCCGCAGTGATGGGCCGGTAGAGCACGAAATGCGCTCCCAGCGCAAAAGCGCTGCGGACCGCCTTTTGACCATCGAGAATGGCAACGGAGACGGCGTGTTTATTACATGGGGCCGAGCGGACACTGCTGAGCACGTTGGCTGCCGCGGGTTCATCGCTACAGTCTACGATCACGGCTTCAAATCTCTGGCGGGTCAACCGGCGCACGGCGGAGTCCGCAGTGGTGCACTGTTCCACGCTGATTTCCAGATCACTCAGGACCCGGCGCAGCACCCGCATGATCGTCTCATCGGAACACAAAACCAGCGATTGCAAGCTCATCTCAACCCAACTCCGTCAGGCAGCCTCAACCGCCAATGGCGGACGCCTCTCTATCGATCTCCTCTTCGCTCAATAAATGCGCCACGTTGCGCAGTTGTTCAGCGGCGGTCTGCAGAGCTTCGATTTGCTTCCCCAGTTGGGCTTGCTCGGCCTGTTTCTTGCGTAGCACTTCGTAGATGTCCTTCACGATTGCCCCCTTACGGCAATGTAGGTTTCTACTCCCAAGCGGTCAATGAGTTGGGGTTCAGACTGGATTACTGTCGTAACCTGGCAGCGTCGGTCCGGGAAAAGGGACTTGCCCGTTTTACAAACTCCTCGGAAGCCCCGTACGCGCGAACTGAACCGTCAATCAGAGGGTAAATACCGCTCTTTCATGCACTTAAGTGCAGGAGCTGCAACTTGAGATGAAATTTACTATTGACTTTCGTCTTAAGCACCCATAGAATCACTGACTTCCAGCTATCTAAAAGCAGCCAGAAGCTTGGACCTTATCATTTATTGCCAGGGTCCGATGGCTGGCTATGAATCCCTGGCGAGACGAAACGAATCTAACTTTTTACCGGTAAATTTATTGCGGGACGAGGACGTTATTCCCTATGGCTAAACGACGAGGAAATCCCAACTGGGGCAAGCCGGAGCCCATTGGCCCGATTACCCCGACCATCACGGAATTCGAGCAGGTAGTGCGCGAGTACAAGCTCTCCCCTGACCAGTATCTCCGCTCGACGCGGTTGCGGGAGTGGGCTCGCCGCAACAAGAATTCGAAGTACATCCCAGAGCCCCTGCTGGAGGCTTGGGGATTCGAGATCGAATCCACGTTGTAAGAGAGAGTTGATCTGGAGCGAGGCCGTCGAGTGACGGCCTTTTGCTTTTTGGGGTTCACTCCTCTAGAGCGCGCATCAGTTGACAATCCGGGGACAAATCCCGCCAAGACCCTCTGCTACAATCGCCAGTGTATGACCCCGAATTCGGCGTTTACGAACGTTCCCGCCGCGATTGACGAAATCCGCGCCGGGCGCATGGTCGTGGTGGTGGACGATGAGGACCGCGAGAATGAAGGCGATCTGACCCTCGCTGCGGAAAAAGTCACGCCCGAAGCCATCAACTTCATGGCCAAGTATGGCCGCGGGCTCGTCTGCCTGGCCATGACCGAAGAGCGGCTCGATCATCTCCGCATCGGTCCGATGACCGCCGAGAATACCTCGAACTATGGCACGGCTTTTTGCGAAGCCATTGACGCGCGCGACGGAGTCACGACCGGCATCTCCGCTTACGATCGCGCGCGCACGATCAAAGTGGCGATTGATCCAGCTACTCGCCCTGCGGATTTAGCGCGTCCGGGGCATGTGTTTCCGCTACAGGCTCGCAAAGGCGGCGTCCTGGTGCGCGCCGGTCAGACGGAGGCTTCGGTGGATCTGGCGCGCCTGGCAGGATTGATCCCCGCCGGAGTGATCTGCGAAATCATGCGCGATGACGGGACCATGGCTCGCGTGCCCGACCTGATCGAGTTCTGCCAGACTCACAGCCTGAAGATGCTGACCGTGGCTGAGCTCATCCGCTACCGCATGCAGCATGAGCGCTATGTGCATCGCGTGGGCGACGCAATCATTGGCACTCGTTACGGGGAGTTCCGCCTGATTGCTTATGAGAGCGAGGTGCACGGCGGAGAATCGCATGTGGCGCTGGTTCGCGGCGATATCGAAAGCGGGAGCGAGCCGGTGCTGGTCCGCATGCACTCGCACTGCGTGATGGGCGATGTGTTTGGGTCGACGGCCTGCGACTGCCACGCCACGATTGAAGGCGCAATGCAGGCGATTGCGCGCGAAGGCAAAGGTGCACTGATTTATCTGCATCAAACGTCGAAAGGATTTTCGGTGGAGAGCATCGGCGACAGGAAGGCTCTCACTTTTCATCGCGACAAGCGTTTGCCGGCTCTGCCCGAAAGCGAACGCAAGACGCAGCGCGAGATCGGCATTGGGGCACAGATTTTGTCCGACTTGAATCTGCGGCGAATTCGCCTGCTGACCAACCATCCGCGAAAGGTGCCGGCGCTCGAAGGATTTGATATTGAGATTGTCGAGCAGGTGCCGGTGGCGCTGGATAGGGTGAAGGCTCGTCTTTGAGACGTGCTGTTTAGATTGCTTGTGGCCAGGTCACGCTCCGCGGTGCTTCGGCCTCTAGGGAGTGATCTTGAACACGGTCCCGCAGCCCTGACCACTGCCTGCGTTGCACTTCAGATCCCCGCCAGACGATGCTGCTCCGTATAGGTTGCCTGCCGAGTCGATCGTCAATCCTGCGTTCGGGGTTGCTCCGTCTGCTCCGCCCGTAAAGTTATGGAGCACCCTCTCTTTGCCGGTCGTGTCTAACTGGAAAGCAACACCACAGCTCTCTCCGTTACAACTGCCATACCTCCCACCAAAAACGGTTGTGCCGTAGAGGCTTCCAGCAGTATCCATGACAAGCGCGCCGCGCGCAGGCTGCAGTCCATCCGTACAGTTTGAAAGGGAACAGAAGCTGTAGAGCACGGTTTCCAACCAGCTTCCGTTCTGCGGCGCCGGACACGGCCAGCCTCGCGGGCTTCGCCCGCTCGGTAGGAAGGCGCGTTGATAACCTTGGAATCTTGAGCGGGAGAGGCTGTTTCGGCGCCCGTGCGGACGTGAACGATCGCTCTACCTGGACCCGGCACTCCCCGTGCCGGGCTGCAATATTCCGCTCCTTCGGAGCTTGTTTCCGGGTAGTTTACTCCTCATGCCCACCCTCAAGGTCGGCGGTTCTCCCCTGCAGTCCTCGCGGGCTAACCCCGCTCGGGTGTGGTCAGGAGTTGAGGCTTATCGGCACGGCTGAAGCCGTGCCCTTCCACGAGCCTTTGTGGGAGCGGTCTTGCCTTGAGCGGAATCTGCATCACGCCCGCACCTACATCAGTCCTGGATTACCGGGAGAACTCCCTGAAGTGGTCCTGCCAGAATGGATGGAGTTGGGGTCCTTCGGCTTCGTGAATGCTCCGCGTCGCGGAGCATTCACTTCGCTCAGGATGACAGTGGTTAGCGCAATCTACGGTCCCGGCGGCATCCACGCGGGCGAGGACGCCCGCCCCTACATCGATCGTAGTTCACCGGGAGAACTCCCTGAAGTGATCCTGTCAGAATAGATGGAGTTGGGGTCCTTCGGCTTCGTGAATGCTCCGCGTCGCGGAGCACTCACTTCGCTCAGGATGACAGTGGTTAGTGCAATCTACGGCCCCGGCGGCATCCACGCGGGCGAGGACGCCCGCCCCTACGTCGATCGTAGTTCACCGGGAGAACTCCCTGAAGTGGTCCTGACAGAATGGATGGAGTTGGGGTCCTTCGGCTTCGTGAATGCTCCGCGTCGCGGAGCATTCACTTCGCTCAAGATGACAGTGGTTAGTGCAATCTACGATGACAGTACGAAGCAGGATGACACTGTCAAACTTGCGCGTAGAATCATGTGGCCGTACGGGCGGGACGCCCGCGCCTACATCGATTCAGAACGGCTTTCGGATTACGACTTCGCTATCGTGGATGAAAAACTGCGCGGCGCACTGATCGGAGCCGCAGATGACCGGCAACAAGCCGGCGAGTTGCTTGCGCGTAATCAGGCCGAGGGTGCCGCACTCAGGACAGGACAGCACCGCCCAGTACGGGTCGTCCTTTTCTCCAACACGGCCGGCATTCTCCAACACAAAGATCGTGCCGGGGAGCATCTGCTCCGGGATCCATTCGCTCAAGAGGTCCAGTTCTCCAACCATCTCGCCTCCTTCAAAGCCGCACCGCCGGGGCCAAACAACGAGGAACTAAACTTCTCCGCTTATGAAGCCTGTTTTACTTTGCGCCCCGAGCGAGTCAAAGATCGAGTCACCGCCCGAGTTCCGGTCGAAGCGCTGCCTTTCTTCGCGCGGATCACGGCTCGCACCTGCCGCACGGTATCGCTGAGGCAAATGGTCAGCATGGGCTGGCGGGCGTTCTTAAGAATGTCCACGATCTGCCGGGGCGAAGTCTCCAGATAAAGAGTGCTGCCGTCGGTGAGCAGGTGGTACTCGGAGGCGCCACTGACGGTGTGCGCCAGGCGCTTGCCGAACTCCCGCTGCAGGAAGCGCATTACCTTGCGCACCCGTTGCAAGGAGAACCCCCGGCCGCGTAACTCGCAGATCACGGCCACTTCCGCGAGGTCCTCCATCGAGTACAGCCTGCGATGCCCTTTCCGGGCCGGAACCACGATGCCACGCTCGTCCCACCATTGCAGCTGGCGGGGCGTGATGCCGGTCAGGGCGATCACATCGCGAGATGTAAATGGCTCATGCACTCTGGCGCGCAAAAATGTTTCAAACAATTAGAGAACGAGATGTTTGAAACATTCTAGGCATGGGCGGGCCGGTGTCAACTGTGGATATCTTGGGTTAGGGGTGACTAGAGGAGTTCCCAGGGGGCGGGGCTGTCGTGCGCCCGTGGAAAAGCAGGTCCCTCCACTCCGCTTCGCTCCGGTCGGGATGACAAGAACATGGGGGGAAACTCTCAGCCACCGCCGACAAAGTGGACGATCTCCAGGCGGTCGCCCTCCGACAGGCTGGTTTCGGACCACTGCTCGCGGGGAACGATGTTGCGGTTCAGTTCGACAGCTACGCGGTCCTGCTTCATGCCCAATTGCTCGACAAGTCCGGAAAGTGTTAGCGGAGGCTCGAAGTCGCGGTTCTCGCCGTTGATCTGGAGCTTCATGGGAAGAGGGTTTTCGCGGTCGGCCCCAACAGTGTCATCCAGAGCGAAGTCGTGGTTCGCTTCGCGAACGACGGCTCCGTCGAAGGACCCCGTGGCTCTGAAGCTTGGCAAATGCCCGCAGGGAATTTTTCCTTGTCAGCCTCGTGAAAACGCCTTTCTGCATTCATCTTGCCCCGCCCGAATAGGGGTCCTTCGACTCCGCATCTGCTTCGCTTTGCGAAGCAGCCGCTGCGCTCAGGATGACGAAGCTATTTTATCGGACAGCCACGGGGGCGCCGCCGCCTGGTCCTTGCCAGTCAAGCTTCCACTTTGCGTAACTGGAACTTACGGGTGGCGGTGCGGCCGGAATAGTTGGCCTGCACCAGAATGGCGGAATCCGGCAGAGCCGATTCGTCCACATCGATCTTCATCTCGGCGCCGCCGTCCGAGCCGGTGATCACTTGAGTGTAGAATGGAGCGGCATCTGGGCGAGCAAAGCGAACGGTAAGGCGAGCTCCCTCGGCTCCCGCGCCCCCGTCGGTGACGCGCAAACGCAGCATCAATTGGCGATTCGAGTGGACCGAACCAGCATTCAGCCAATGCACATCCAGTTCTTTGATGGCGGCAAGTGATTCCGGCGTGTCTCGCTTGTCCAGAACGGCACCCAAACGGCCGTCGCGAATCGAGTCCAGCACCAGGCGATGCTGGTCCCGCAAAACCTGCTCTTTCTGCTGATCAGTGAAAACGGCTTCGGTGGCTTTGTCCGCGTATGGCGTGGCGCGCTTGCCGATGCAGCGCCCGCGGACAAAGACCTGGGTTTGCAGCAGCATCTCGTTCTCCCGCGCCTCGCTCTGCACGTGATAGATCGTGCCCTCGTGCTTCACATCGGTATTGAAGCCGAAAATCATGGATCCCACTTCCACTGGCAGATTTAACAGGGAAGCGAGCCAAGCGCGCGATTATTGCGTCGCAAAAAACGCGACGCTTCCGCGCGGCTCGCCCAGATCCCCCGCTGCGTAAAGAACGCTTGCTGGGGACGGCAAATCAAACTGCGCCACCACCGACCCATCAGTAGTGCCTCGGGTAGTGCCTCAGTTTGGACCCATCCCCTAGCTTGACACTCCCACCTGCGAACTCTAACCTAGAGTGTTTACTTAGCGCGCTTGGCTGCGAATTATATATACCTCTCCTATGCCCGACAATTACTTCGTCCGTTACCTGCCGTTATTGATTCATTTCATCGTAGCAGGTGCATTGGCTACTGCCATCGTCCTGCTTTCCTGGCTGATCGGCTATCGCCGCCCGACCCGAGCCAAGCTCTCTCCCTATGAATGCGGAATGACCCCGGTAGGGGACGCCCGCCAGCGCTTCTCTGTAAAGTTCTACCTGGTCGCCATGCTGTTCATCCTGTTCGATGTGGAAGCGGTGTTTCTGTATCCATGGGCGGTTATCCTGCGCCAGCTTAAGATGTTTGGCTTCTGGGAGATGCTAGTGTACATCGGCATCGTTCTGGTTGGCTTCTGCTACATCTGGAAAAAGGGAGTGCTGGATTGGGGTGCTCCATCGGCCAGAAGAGGCGAGGTTTAATGTCGCTCGTCCCTGCCATTACCAGCCTGGAGCAACTGAAGGGGCATCCCGCAATCGCGCGGTTGCTCGGATGGAACTCGGCGGCGGTCGCGGGAGCGAAGTTTGATCGCGATGAGATGAGCATCTACATCGAGCGATCGTCCATCCGCGAAGCTTGCACTCTGCTCCGGGATGATGTGGATTGCCCGTTCAACTATCTTGCGGATGTGACCTGCGTGGACTGGTATCCATCCGAGCCCCGGTTCGAAGTTGTCTATCACGTGCTCTCGATCCGCAAAAAGGAACGCGTGCGCTTGAAGGTGCGGCTGGAGGGCGATAGTGCTGCACTGGAGTCTGTGACCTCGGTTTGGCCCGCTGCCAACTTCTTCGAGCGCGAGGTCTTCGATCTGTTCGGCATCCGGTTCACAGGGCATCCCTACTTACGGCGCATTCAAATGCCAGAGGACTGGGAAGGCCATCCGCTTCGCAAGGACTATCCGGTGGAGGGCTACCGCTAAGCTATGGCCCACATGACGCCCACGCCTGTGCTCGAACCCGGTCAGGACCGGACCATGATCCTGAACATGGGGCCGCAGCACCCCTCGACCCATGGAGTGCTGCGTTTGATTCTGGAAATCGACGGCGAAAACATAGTGCGGATCATGCCAGATATTGGCTATCTGCACACCGGGATCGAGAAAACCTGCGAAGCCAAGTTTTATCAGCAGGTGGTGCCGCTGACCGATCGCATCGACTATCTCTGCCCCATGACCAACAACCTCTGCTACGTGTTAGCAGTGGAGAAGCTGCTGGGGTTGGAGATCCCGCCCAAAGCGCAGTGGATGCGGGTCATGCTTAATGAACTGACCCGCATCAATTCGCACCTGGTGTGGCTGGGCTCGCACGCCATGGACATCGGCGCGCTGACCGTCTTTCTTTATTGCTTCCGCGAGCGCGAGGATGTCTTGCGACTGTTCGAGGCCGTCAGCGGCCAGCGCATGATGACGTCTTACTTCCGAGTAGGCGGACTTGCGCTGGAACCTCCCCTCGGATTTTTTGACCGCGTACGGGACTTTGCTAACCGCTTCCCTGCCAAGGTGGATGAGTACGAAAACCTCCTGACCGGGAATCCGATTTGGACGATGCGGACCAAGGGTGTGGCGCGGATTACCGCGGAAGATGCCATTGCGCTAGGGGCGAGCGGACCTACTCTGCGCGGCAGCGGCGTTGACTTCGACCTGCGCCGTGACATGCCCTATTCAGGCTACGAAAACTTCAAGTTCAAAGTGCCGGTGTCGCAGGATGGCGACGTGTTCGCGCGTTACATGTGCCGGGTTCAGGAGATGCGCGAATCGATCGCCATCGTCCAACAGGCGCTGGATGGCATGCCCCAAGGTCCGATCAAGGCTGATGCGCCCAAAGTGGTGCTGCCCGACCGCGAAAAAATGAAAACCCAGATGGAAGCCCTGATCTATCACTTTAAAATCATCACTGAGGGCTTTGCGGTTCCGGCGGGGGAGGTTTACCAGGCGGTCGAATCGCCGCGCGGCGAAATGGGCTATTACGTGGTCAGCGACGGAACTGCCAAGCCATATCGCGTGCATATGCGGGCGGCTTGCCTGGCGAATCTGCAATTGTTACCGAAAATGTGTGAAGGCAAACTGATTGCCGATGTGGTCGCAGCCATTGGGAGCATTGATATCGTGCTGGGAGAGATTGACCGGTAGGGATTTGTGATTGAGTAATTTGCAATTGGTAATTGCGGTGCCGACACCTGAAGAGCTGCGAGATCGAACCAAAGCATTTGCACTCCGCGTGATTAGGCTGTACCGGTCAATAACGCCGTCGGCAGATGCGCAAGTCATGGGCAAGCAGTTGCTGCGGTCTGGCACGTCGGTTGCCGCGAACTACAGGTCGGCGTGCCGCGCAAGATCTCGCGCACAGTTTGCTGCGAGATTAGGAATCGTTGTGGAGGAAGCCGATGAGAACATGCTATGGCTGGAATTACTGGGAGATTCTGAAGCACGGGAACTTACCGCGCTCTTTACGGCGACACAACATACGAGTCGCGGGCGAAGTTGACTCTGTACCCCCGCGGAAATTGCAAATTACAAATTAGTCAATTGGAAATGAGATTCTCAGAACAGTTCGAATCGCGCTTCACGGAGATGTTGACGCATTACCCGACGAAGCGCTCTGTCTTGGTGCCGACGCTGCTCTATGCCCAGGACGAAATCGGCCATCTGAGCGGCGAAGTGATCCACGAGATTGCGCAGCGTCTGGATCTCACCGATCTCGAGGTAAACAACGTGATCAGCTATTACTCCATGCTGACCACCAAGCCTCGCGGCAAGTACAACGTGCAGGTTTGCACCAACATCGCGTGCTTGCTGCGCGGCGGCGAAGGACTCCTGGAACACTGCAAGAAAAAATTGGGCGTCGGACACAAAGGCACGACGCCGGACGGTTTGTTTTCCTTGGAGGAGGTCGAGTGCATCGGCGCTTGCAGTTGGGCGCCCGCGGCGCAGGTGAATTACGACTTCCACGAGAATTTGAACGTGCAAAAGATGGACGAACTGCTCGACGAGTACAAGAGGAAAGGAACGCAGTAAGATTTGGTAATTGAGTACTCGGGTAATTTGGTAATTGAAACCCCCTGTGCGGAATCATTGCGCCGGAGCGATTTTCAATTACCAAATTACACAATTACTAAATTACTCAATTTCCATGGCTTCTCTGGTTTCCCATCCCGACGAAGTAAAGGTCGTCTCCAAACGCTTCGGCCAAGGTGCGACCAACCTCGATCGCTATTTGGAACTCGACGGCTACAAAGCTGTGCGGAAAGCGCTCGGGATGAAGCCCGACGACATTATTGCCCAAGTGAAAGACTCCGGCCTGCGCGGTCGCGGCGGGGCAGGATTCAATGCCGGATTGAAATGGTCCTTCGTCCCTAAACAATCGGCGAAGCCCAAATACATTCTTTGCAATGGCGATGAGAGCGAGCCGGGTACTTGCAAAGACCGCCTGATTTTCGAACACGACCCGCACGCGGTGATCGAGGGCGTCGTGATTGCCGGGATCGCGGTAGGATCGCATACCGGATACATCTACATCCGCGGTGAGTACCGCTACTTGCTGGAAATCATGCAGAAAGCGATTCAGGACGCGTATGCCCGTGGCTTTCTGGGCAAGAATATTTTCGGTAGCGGCTACGACTTCGACGTGTACTGGCATGGTGGCGCGGGCGCCTATGAAGTGGGCGAAGAGTCGGCGTTGATGGAGTCGCTCGAAGGCAAGCGCGGGATTCCGCGGATTCGGCCGCCCTTTCCGGCTGTAGTCGGGCTCTGGGGCGGACCGACCGTCATCAATAATGCGGAAACCCTCGCCAGCGTGCCCCACATCATTCTCGGCGGCTCGGAGTGGTACGCGAAGCTTGGCCCACCGAAGAACGGCGGCACCCGGTTGTTCTGCCTGAGCGGGCACCTGAATCGTCCTGGCGTCTACGAACTGCCCATGGGATACAACCTCAAGAAAATGATTTATGAGGTTGGCGGCGGAATCCCTAATGGACGCACGCTAAAGGCTGTGGTTCCGGGCGGTTCGAGCTGTCCGGTCCTGACGGCTGCTGAAATCGATGTTCCAATGGACTTCGATTCGCTGGCCAAAGCAGGTTCGATGCTGGGCTCTGGCGGAGTGGTGATCGTGGACGATACCACTTGCATGGTGAAATTCGCGCTGCGCATCATGAAGTTCTACCAGCACGAGAGCTGCGGCTGGTGCATTCCCTGTCGCGAGGGAACGGACTGGCTGAAAAAGACCCTTACCCGTTTTCATGCCGGCGGCGGGCTCAAGAAAGACATCGACAACATTCAGTATCTGGCGGAAAACATGCTGGGACGCACGTTCTGCCCCCTGGGCGACGCAGCGGCGCTGCCCACAATTTCTATCGTGAAGAAGTTCCGGAAAGAATTTGAAGATCATTTGGACGGCCGGCCGTGCCCGCTTGAGAAAGCGGACGTGGCAGAGGAATTGCCGGTTTTAGCGTAGAGCCCGTCGTTGGTCTTTGGCCGTTCGTCGTCGGCCAAAGCAGGAACCAAAGGTTTTTGCGAACGACCAATGACGAAAGACGAACGACGATTTATGCCCGACGTAAACATCACGGTCGACGGAAAGAAGGTCACGGCTCCGGCTGGGACGCTGCTGATCGAAGCCTGCAAAAGCGTGGGCGTCGAAGTGCCGTCATTCTGTTATTACCCCAATCTTTCGTTGCAGGGCGCCTGCCGCATGTGCCTGGTAAAGATCGAGAAAATGCCGAAGCTGCAGACCGCCTGCACGACGGTGATCACGGAGGGCATGAGCGTCACGACCGAGAGCGACGAGATTCGGCAAGCACGCAAGAGCATGGTCGAGCTGCTGCTGGGCAATCATCCGCTGGACTGTCCGGTGTGCGACGCGGGCGGCGAGTGCGAATTGCAGGATATGACTTTCTCCTACGGCGCCGCCGAATCGAAGTTCATCGACATCAAGAATCACCGTGACGAGCAACAGTGGTCGCCGGTGGTCTATTTCGACCGGCCGCGTTGCATCTTGTGTTATCGATGTGTGCGCGTGTGCGGCGAGGGAATGGACGTCTGGGCTCTGGGCGTGCAGAACCGTGGGGTCAACTCGATCATCGCGCCCAACCACGGGGACCACCTCGAGTGCGAAGAGTGCGGCATGTGTATCGATATCTGCCCGGTAGGAGCGCTGACTTCCGGTGCGTATCGCTACAAGACGCGTCCCTGGGAGATGAAGCATGTGGGCACAACTTGTACCCACTGCGCAGACGGATGTAAGACGACGCTGGGCGTGCGCCGATCCGATACGGGCATGGAAATCGTGCGCGGCGACAACCGCGACAAGAGCGGCATTAACGGCGATTTTCTGTGCGTCAAAGGCCGGTATGCTTTTGATTTCGCGCATCATCAAGATCGGCTCACGCAGCCTCTGATCCGCCAAAATGGTCGCTTGACTCCTTCGACGTGGGAAGACGCGTTTGAGTTGGTGGGCAAGCGTTTCCGCGAGATCCGGGAGCGGGAAGGCGGTCAAGCCATCGGTGTCGTCGGATCCAATCGCACAACCAACGAGGAGAGTTATCTTCTGCAGAAGTTCGCTCGCGTGGTGCTGGGAACCAACAATGTAGACCATCACCGCACCGCGGACTTCCCTGCTTTCGCCGCTGCACTCGCGGGCAAACCGGAGATGACAGCCAGCATGCGGGACGTTTTCAATGCGCCTGCGATATTGCTGATCGGGAACAACCCGACTGACCAGCACCCGCTTTTGGCCTGGCAGATTCGTAACAATGTCCGGTTGCACCGTGCACGGCTGTATGTGATCAATTCACAGCCCATCAAACTGCGGCGGCAAGCCAACAGCTTCGTTCAAATCGCACCGAGCAGCGAACGAAACGTTGCTGCTTTCCTGGCCGGTGACGACTCTGCCGCACCGGCGATCGCCAGCGAAAAGACCAGCCGCGACGTCTGGATCGCACTGCGAGAAAAACTCCGTGGCGAGCAGAACCTCGTCATCATTTTCGGATCTGAGATCCGTGGCAACGACATTGCTTCGCTCGCGAAGTTTGGCTCCGGGATTCCGGGCGCGAAACTTGTTTGCCTGGGCGATTACGCCAACTCGCGCGGCGCAGCTGACATGGGCCTCTACCCTGACCTGTTCCCGGGATATCACCGGGTTTCGGATACCGGACAATTTCGCGAAGAATGGGGCGGCGTGCCACAAACCCGCGGCCTCACGCTGCCGGAGATGGTGGAGAACGCCAAGGCAGGCCGGTTGAAAGCGCTCCACGTCGTCGGCGCGAATCCAGTTGAACATTTCGGAATCGATCCGTTTGTTTTTTCGCAGAGTTTCGTCGTTGTCCAGGACATGTTCCTGACCGAAACCGCGGTCATCGCTGATGTGGTTTTCCCCGCTGCCAATGCATACGAAAAATCCGGAACATTTACCAACACGTGCGGCGACCTGCAGTTGGTGAAGAAAGCGGGCGAAGTGACGGGAACGAAGTCTGACTTCGAGATGATCGTGCGCATCGCGGATGCGATGGGCTTTGACGTTCAGCGCCTGGTACCCTTCGGCCGGGGCACGCGCGCGGACATGGGACAATCGCGTGGCGCGCAGTCGGGCGAGGCCGACCGGCACGGCGTGTGGCTTGAGGCTCATGGACTCGAACCCAAAATGAGCCCGTTTGATCCCATGGCGATTCTGGATGAGATTCAACGGCTGGTGCCCGGGTACGACGTTCCGCGGATGAATATCCTGGCCGGCAACGATCAGCACACGACTTTATCCGGAAGCGGGCCTGGGGCATTGCAGAATCCGGAGTTGATCGTGCCTGCAAACGACGACCTTTTCAGTTCGGGCACACTGGGCCGTTATTCCCGTACTTTGAACTCGGTAATGGAGAACCGCCATAAACAGCCGGCAGAGACGGAAGTCGCCGCCGACTGAAAGATTCTGAAGAAAGAGTCGCGTTGAACGTCACCACTTTCATTCTCGTTTCGGTTATTAAGATCGTAATCGCGGTCATCGTGCTGCTGACGGCGGTGGCGTACACCGTCTGGCTCGAACGCAAGGTTGTGGGCCACATTCAGAACCGCTGGGGACCCACGCGGGTCGGCCCATTCGGGCTGCTGCAACCTGTGGCAGACGGGGTGAAGTTCATCTTCAAAGAAGACCTCACCCCGCCGCATGTGTATAAACCGCTGTATATTGCCGCGCCCATGATTGCGCTGGTCTTCGCTTTGACATCGATCGCGGTCATTCCGGTGGGGAACTGGGTCACGGTCGGTGGAATCCAAACACCTCTGCAGATCACGGACGTCAACATCGGGCTGCTGGTTGTGCTGGGCATCACTTCGCTGGGTGTGTATGGTGTGGCCCTGGCTGGGTGGTCGTCGAACAGCAAATACTCGCTGCTGGGCGGACTGCGCGCCAGCGCGCAAATGGTGAGTTATGAAATTTCGTTAGGGCTTTCGCTCATCGGCGTGCTGATCATGGCGGGAAGCTTCAGCCTGCGCGACATTGTGGACGCCCAAGGCGGCCACTTCTGGGGATTCATTCCGCGCTGGAACATTTTTCAAGGGCAGATCGTGGCGTTTTTCATTTACTTGATGGCAGCGTACGCCGAAACCAACCGGATTCCGTTTGATCTGCCCGAGGCCGAGACTGAACTGGTCGCAGGCTACCACACCGAATACAGCGCCATGAAATTCGCCATGTTTTTTATGGCGGAGTACGCCAACATGATTACAGTCGCGTGTCTGGCAACTTTGCTGTTCCTGGGAGGCTGGCACGGGCCGCTTTTTGGACCACCGATTCTGCAGGCGATTCTTCCTTTGTTCTGGTTTGCGGTCAAGGTATTCGCTTTTTTGTTCCTTTATATATGGGTTCGCGGCACGTTGCCACGCTTCCGCTATGACCAGTTGATGGCCTTCGGCTGGAAGTTTCTGTTGCCGCTGGCCATTGCGAATCTGGTGGTAACGGCGTTCATTGTGGCGCTGAAATCGTGAGAGAAAGTAGTCAGGGGTCGGTAGTCAGGAGTCAGTTATCACCGCTGACTCCTGACTCCTAACTACTGATTCCCAAGAATTGTTCATGCTTCATCTGATCATATTTTCGGTATTCGGGCTGGTCTGCGTGGCGGGCGCTGTAAACCTGCTGGTGCAGCGGCATCCCATCAACAGCGCACTCTCGCTGGTGGTGGTGATGGGATCACTCGCCGTGGAGTATCTGCTGCTGGGGGCAGAGTTTGTCGCGGCGGTGCAGGTCATCGTTTATGCCGGCGCAATTATGGTGCTGTTCGTCTTCGTGATCATGCTGCTGAACGCGGGTGTGGAAGAACAGACCAAGGGCAGCCGGGTGGCAATGCTGGTTGGCATTCCCGGAATGTTGGTTGGGAGTTTGCTCATGGCCTGGGTCCTGATCGAACATTCGGGCACTCAAGCCGTAGCTGCCGGCGCGCTTCCAGGATCACCCAAGGTGATTGGATGGCTGCTCTTCCACGATTTTCTGCTGCCCTTTGAAGTGACATCGGTGCTGGTGCTGATCGCAATCATGGGCGCTGTGGTTCTGGCGGCGCGGCCAGAATCCGCACAGCAGAAGAAGGAGAGTTGATGGTACCGCTTTCTTATTACCTCGTTCTGAGCGGCATTCTCTTTGCCTGCGGTGTGACCGGGTTTCTGATCAAGCGCAACATCATCACCATCTTCATGTCGATCGAGTTGATGCTCAACGGAGTGAATCTGTCCTTCGTGGCATTTGCCGCGCAGTGGCATGCGCTCAGCGGGCAAGTGTTTGTGTTCTTTGTGATGGTGGTCGCGGCCGCCGAATCGGCTGTGGGATTGGCAATCATTATCGCCGTATACCGCACCCGCGAAACTCTGAACGTGGATCAGGTGAACCTGCTCAAGCTATGACGCTCAACCTCTGGCTCATTCCGATTCTGCCGCTCATCGGCGCAGCCATCAATGGCCTGTTCGGACGCCGTTTTTCGCGGCAGACCGTATCGGCAGTCGCGCTGGTCTTTTGTGGCGGGGCCTTCGCCATGGCACTGTGGATTGCCGCGAAGTTTTCATCGTTGAGCGTTCCTCACATCGAGTCTCTGGCTACTTGGATTCGTGCCGGCGATTTCCATGCGGACTTCGCGTTCTATCTTGACCAATTGTCGCTGGTAATGCTGCTGGTGGTGACTGGGGTCGGATTCCTGATCCACATTTATTCCGTCGGCTACATGGGGGAAGAGGGCGGGTTCTATCGCTTCTTCAGCTATCTGAACCTGTTCATGTTCTTCATGCTGACGCTGGTGCTGGCCAGCAACTATCTGTTGATGTTTATCGGATGGGAAGGCGTAGGGCTGGCGTCGTATCTGCTGATCGGATTCTGGTTTACCAAGGATTCGGCGGCGTCAGCGGGCAAGAAAGCGTTCATCGTGAACCGCATCGGCGATTTCGGCTTCCTGATTGCGCTGTTCCTGATGATCAGGAATTTCGGATCGCTGGATTTTGAGCGGGTGTTTAGCAGTGTGGCTTCTCTGAGCCCGGAGACTGCCGGAGCCGGGCTGCTGACCGCAATTGGTATGTTGCTCATGGTTGGAGCTGCGGGAAAATCAGCACAGCTTCCTCTTTATGTTTGGCTTCCCGATGCGATGGAAGGCCCGACGCCCGTCTCCGCGTTGATTCACGCGGCGACCATGGTCACGGCGGGCGTTTACATGGTCGCGCGGTCGCACGTGATTTTCGATCATGCACCGCTTGCTTTGATGGTGGTCGCGATTGTCGGCACGCTGACCGCGTTGTTCGCGGCAACTATCGGCATCTGCCAAACTGATATCAAGAAAGTTCTGGCGTACTCTACGATTTCGCAGCTGGGCTATATGTTCATGGCGTGCGGGGTCGCGGCGTATTCGGCGGGAATCTTCCACCTGATGACTCACGCGTTCTTCAAAGGTTTGCTGTTTCTGGCGGCGGGATCGGTGATTCACGCCGTCGGCGGCGAACAGGATATGCGCAAGATGGGCGGCTTGCGGGATCACATTCCGTGGACGTTCTGGACCATGACGGCTGCCACATTCGCGATAGCTGGCTTTCCCCCGTTTGCGGGTTTCTTCAGCAAGGATGAAATTCTCTGGCATGCATACTCCAGCCCGTATGGAAGCTGGGTGTACTGGCTCATCGGCGTGTTTACGGCATTTTTGACTTCGTTCTACATGTTCCGGCTGTGGTTTATGACTTTCTTCGGGGAGTATCGCGGCGCTGAGCCGCGGAATCATGACCAACACTCGCGGGCGGGGGCGCCCGCGCCACACATTCATGAAAGCCCCAAAATTATGCTGGTGCCGCTGGTGATCCTGGCTGTGCTGTCGGTCTGCGGCGGCTGGGTGGGAAGCGCGCGATTCGAAAAGTTTCTTGCACCGGCGACGGCAGCCTCTGCTTCCGCGGAGGCCGCCACGCCATCGCCCGCGGCGGAGCACGCAGAGCAGAGCGGTTCGGAAATGTTCTTTACCGCAATCTCTGTTGCGGCTGCCGCTTTCGGTCTTTATCTTGCCTGGCTGCTTTACCTTCGCCGGCCCGAACTTCCGCAGAAGATCGCGCATGCGCTTGATGGCTTTTATGAGGCCGTGCTCAACAAGTATTGGGTGGATGAGCTATACGCCATCCTGTTCGTCAAGCCTCTCGTAGACGGCTCGAGGCGGCTACTGTGGCAAGGTATCGATCAGAACGTGATTGATGCGACACTCGACAATAGCGCCGAGGGCGCGCGCGAGGTGTCTGATGCCATGCGCCACATGCAGTCCGGCAACCTGCGCTCCTATGCCGGCTGGATCGCGGCGGGAGCGGCGGTGGTAATCGGTTACATGATCTGGATGGGCACCCGATGAGCACAGCCCTGGACAGTTCGATGCTGACGCTCGTGACGTTCATCCCTCTCGCGGGTGGGATTCTGTTGCTGCTGTTCCCACGCCGCGATCGTGACATCCGTGTATTCGCTCTCGTGGTCTCACTGCTGGATTTTGTTCTCTCTGTGCATTTGCCGGTGCACTTTCAGCGAGGCCAGGCCGGATTCCAGTTCGAGGTCAACAACCAGTGGATCTCGAATCCCAACATTCATTACCACATGGGGATCGACGGAATTTCGATGTGGCTGGTTGTCCTGACTACGTTTCTTACTCCGCTTTGCGTGCTGATTTCCTGGAAGTCAATTCACGAGCGAGTGAAGGAATTCTTCATCCTGTTGCTGGTTCTGGAAGCCGCACTGATCGGGGTTTTCGTCTCCCTCGATCTGTTTCTCTTTTACTTCTTCTGGGAAGCCACGCTGATTCCTATGGCCTTGCTGATTGGCATTTACGGGCACGAGCGCCGGGTTTACGCGGCGGTGAAGTTCTTTCTGTACACGATGATCGCTTCTATGTTCATGCTGGCGGCGATCCTGTGGCTTTATGCAAAGACGGGGACCTTCGATTTCGTCACCATTGAAAGCGCGATCCGCAACGGGCAGGTGGGAGGCTTTGTCGGGGCGGCGCCTTGGCTGTTCCTGGGGTTCTTTATCGCGTTTGCGGTAAAAGTTCCGCTCTTCCCTTTTCACACCTGGCTCCCGGACGCGCACGTGGAAGCGCCCACCGCTGGGTCCGTGTTGCTGGCTGGCGTGCTGCTCAAGATGGGCACGTACGGTATGCTGCGCTTCAACCTTGGCCTGTTTCCCGAGCAGTCGCGCAGTAACGCTCCCTGGATCATGATACTGGCGCTGATCGGAATCATCTACGGCGCACTGGTCGCCATGGTGCAACCCAACTTGAAGAAGCTGATTGCATACTCATCGATCAGCCACTTGGGGTTTGTCGTGCTCGGCATTTTCAGCTTCACACAAGCCGGCCTCGACGGTGCGACCTTCGTCATGCTGGCCCACGGTGTTTCCACCGGCGCTCTTTTCATGCTCGCAGGAATCCTGTTTGAACGACGGCATACCTATGAGATCGCTGAGTTCGGCGGCCTCGCCACGCCCATGCCCGTTTACGCAACATTTTTCTCGTTCATTGTGCTCGCATCCGTAGGATTGCCGCTGCTCAACGGCTTCATCGGTGAGTTCCTGGTGCTGAGCGGTGCGTTCCGCGATCGGCCGGTGTACGGCATTTTGGGCGCGACCGGGGTAATCTGGAGCGCCTGTTATTTGCTGTGGATGTATCAACGGGTCTTTTTTGGCAAAGTCAAACACGACGTCAACCTATCGTTGCCCGATCTGAGCGGCCGCGAGCGTGCGGCGCTTTGGCCGACTGCGGCCGTCGCTCTGGTCATGGGTGTGGCGCCCCTGGTCTGGTTGAACGCTATCGATCCTGCCGTACAAACGGTGCTGTCGCCGCTCACGCAAATGGCGAGCAAGGTGGTCGGCCAGTGAACGCCGGCACACAGATAATTCCTCAGGCTGCCGACTACATCCGCATTTTGCCGGAAATCGTATTGACGATTTTTGGCATGATCGTGATGCTGCTGGATCCGGTAATGGACGAGCGCCGCAGTCAGAGGACGCTGGGAACCATCGCGCTGGTAGGTTCACTGGCGGCACTTGCCGCCACTCTGCTCCAGACGCAATATCCTGGTTTGGGCTTCTGGAACATGGTGCAGGTGGACAGTTTCAGCGTCTTCTTCCATTTTCTGGTTGCAGCGGTAGCCGCCCTCGTCATACTCACTTCGTACGAGTACATGGAAGTGCAGGAAATTCGCGCCGGCGAATACTACGCGTTGATCTTGTTTGGCGCCGTGGGCATGAGCTTGATGTCGTCGGCGGTGGAACTGGTTCTGATCTTCATCGCGTTGGAGATCTCTTCGATTTCCACTTACATCCTGGCGGGCTTCCGGCGGCGCGCCGCCATCAGCAGCGAATCTTCAGTCAAGTATTTCCTGCTCGGTTCCTTTGCCACCGCGTTTTTCCTGTATGGAGTCGCACTGATGTTTGGAGCGACAGGTTCGACGAGCATTAAGGTTATCGGAGATGCTCTTCGTTCAGGGCAGATATCGGTGCTCGCCTACGTCGGCGTCGCACTCATGTTCGTAGGCTTGGGCTTCAAGGTCGCGGCAGCTCCCTTTCATGTCTGGACTCCAGATGTGTATGAGGGCGCGCCATCGCCGGTGGTCGGGTTCATGTCCACCGCTCCAAAGGCCGCAGTATTCGCGGTGCTGCTGCGGATCATGTTCGAGGCCAATGCTCCGGGGCGCGTCGGGCTGATTTGGGTCGTGGCCGCGCTTTCGATGACCCTAGGTAATATCGGGGCGCTGGTGCAGGACAATGTGAAGCGTCTGCTGGCTTACTCTTCCATCGCTCATGCCGGATACTTGCTAGTTGCCTTTGCCGCTTTGCCGAACAATGGTATTCCCGCAGCGATGTTTTACACCGCCTCGTATGCCGCCATGAACGTGGGCGCGTTTGCGGTGGTCAGTCATTTCGGCGGCGCGGGCGAGCGCTACGTCACGCTGGAAGACTACGCGGGGCTGGGACGCCGTTCTCCCCTTCTGGCCGCAACTCTGACCATCTTTCTGCTCTCGCTAATCGGCATCCCGATCACCGGTGGATTCTTCGCCAAATTCTACGTGTTCAGCGCGGCGCTGCAGGCCAATCTGGTTGGGCTCGTGGTCATTGGCGTTCTCAATAGCGCCGTGGCCTCGTACTACTACTTGCGGCTGATCGTGATGATGTATATGCGCGAGCCGCGAGAGGAGATACCGGTGTCGAGGATTCCAGTGGGACTCGGCACTGCCCTGGCAATCAGCCTGGTGGCAACGATTTACCTCGGCGTCCTACCCGGACGATTGCTCGACTACGCCGCTCGCACGGCAGGTGAGTGGGCACGCTGATTGGCACCGCCGGGCCGGACAGCCGGGGGCGGCTGTCTCCACGTGATCTGTGGCCGGGCCGCGCAGCTCACTCCACCGCGACCGCGATATCCACGTAGGAAAAGATTCGGGCGGCCAGCAGCCAGAACGCCAGCGTCTCCACCGCTGCCAGACCCAGCGGAAACCAGGCTGCCCCTCCCGGCGAGTCAAAGGAAGCCTGTACGACTTTCGCGGCCAGCGGCCAAACCGGGATTACATATTCCCACTGCGGTCCCAGGGCGCGTCCCACCAGCGCTGGCAGTCCCAGCAGCACCGCCGCGGTGGCGCCTGCCGCCAGGAATGGGTTGAGAAACGTGGAAAAGGTCAGGGCGACGGTTCCAGCCAGCGTACAGGCAGCTACCAAGCAGAGCATCAGGTACCAGATTTGTGAAACCGGAAATCCCGCCTCTCCTAGGGTCCAGCTTCCCGTGATCCCGAGAGCAAAACAGTAGATGGCGCCGGCCATGGTTACCCCCAGCACCAGGCCTGAGAGGTACCGCTGGCGCCCGACTGCCTTGGAGAGTACGCCCAGAATCCGGCGAGATCTGCGCTCGTTGTAGATCGCCGAACCGCCAAAGAAGATACTGAAGGCGACCACGTAGATTGCGACCTGCTTGAAGACGAAGAGCAGATCTTCCCTTTCGCGGCGGATGTCGGTCACCAATCCGAGAAACGCAAGGAGCAAAACCCAGAGCAGAAGGACGAAGATCGGCCAGCGCTGTTCACGAACGAAATTGATCGCGATCAGAAGGACAGGTTTCATTCGACGCCTTCCGAATCAGAAGACTGCGGAGCGGCCGTGACTTCCAGGAAAACCTCTTCCAGGGAGCGTCGCATGGGATTCACGCTTACGATCTCGCCTCCCATGCTCCAAACCCGCTCCATCGTCGCGCGTTGCTGGTTGGCGGGTATGGAAAAGCTGACGATCCCATCCCGGGCCACAGCCCCGTCGAGGAACGCTGTCGTAATGCCGCGAGCCACAATCTGGGTCTGCGCACTGGCTTGCAGAAGATCGGCAGTTCTCCCCATCCGGACCAACTGGCCGCGATGAAGTACTGCGACCCGGTCGCACACCAGTTCGACTTCGGAAAGCAAGTGGGAACTCAGAAAGATGGTTTTGCCAGCGGACCGCGCGTTCAAGAGAAGCTCGCGAACCGTTACCCGTGCCAGCGGATCCAACGCTGAGGTGGGTTCATCCAGAATCAGCAATTCGGGGTCATTCACCATGGCCTCGGCCAATCCCACTCGTTGCAACATGCCGCGAGAGAACTTGCCAACATTCCGGTTCAAGTCACCCTGTAACCCAACCATCTCGAGAACCTGTCGCGCCCGCCTCTCCAGATGCGAGCCCCTCATTCCATTGAGTGCTCCATAAAAGCGCACCAACCGTTCCGCTCGACGATGGTAGAGGGCAACGTTCTCGGCCAGAAAGCCAACACGACGGCGGGTGGGCGCATGACCGAAGCGTTCTCCCAGCAGACGACCGGAGCCGCTGGTGGGCCGCATAAAGCCCATTGCAAGGTGGATAGCCGTACTTTTGCCCGCCCCGTTCGGGCCCAGAAAGCCGAGGATTTCTCCCGCTTCCACGTTCAGGGTGAAGCAGTCGAGGGCGCGCAGGTGACGCCGAGCCGGAAAACTGCGGTATTCCTTCGTAACACTCTCGAACTCGAGCACAGAACCCATGGCTGCCTATTCTAGACCTGCCAGAGCGGAGCCATAGGCCCTCCGATAAAATCCACAGCCTTGAAACAGGTTTAATTTGACAAGTGCGCCCCATCCCGGCATCATGGGTGCACGCCACAAACGGACAACAACAAACAGATAACAGCGGAGGGGTAGTATGGCAGGACTGATTAAGAGACTGTGGTCCGACGATCAAGGTCAAGACATTGCGGAGTACGCCGTCATGCTCGCCGTAATTCTGGTTCTAGTAGTAGGAACCATTCGGCTGATCGGATCCAGTTCCAATACCGTTTTCTCCAGCGTCGCCAGCTCAATCGGGCAGTGAAATCGGGGCACGCGGGGGACTTAGGCTTCGGGATGCGTGCGGCTAGAGCGCGGGATTCTCTCGCCTGGCGCTGGGCGTTGTCGAACAGGCCGGCAATCGTTGAATCACGGACGCGCGGGCTTTCCGGTTCCAAAGAGAATTCTCAGCCTGGGAGTTCTGGCCGGCTAGGACACCGGTCGCAATCCGGGACGGTCTATTTTGTACTGTTTGAGTTTGTGATAGAGAGAGCTGCGCGGGATGCCGAGCTTTCTGGCTGCAGTCTCGACTCGCCCGTTTTCTTTGCGAAGTACGTGCTCGATGTACTGGCGTTCCATCTCCTCTAAAGTTCTCCATTGCCCGCCGCTGGCCAGGTTCTGCTCGACTTGCACATCGAAATGCAAATCCTGCTCGGTCAGGATTGGGTTCCCAGTAATGAGTACGGCGCGTTCCAGAACATTTCTCAATTCCCGGATATTTCCCGGCCAGGAATAACTCTGCAGAGCGCGCGAGGCGCCTTCGGTCAACTCAAATTCGTGGGTACCAATGTCGGCCGCCAGGTGACTGAGGATGTGGGCGCTCAGCATGGGTATGTCTTCGGCTCGTTCGCGCAGAGAGGGAACGGCGATGGGGATCGTGCTAATACGGAAGTATAGGTCGTCACGAAATTGCCTGTCGTGCACCAGGCGCGCCATGACCTGATGCGTTGCCGCGATCAAACGAATATCGACTTTGCGATCGCGAACGTCTCCCAGCCTGCGAAACTGTTTCTCCTCCAGGACCTTCAGCAGCTTCGGCTGGACGGCCAGATCCACGTCCCCGATTTCATCGAGAAACACGGTTCCCCGATGCGCGATTTCCAGCAGCCCATTTTTGTTTTGTACGGCCCCAGTAAAAGCACCTCGTTCGTATCCGAACAACTCGCTTTCCAACAGATCGTGGGACAGACCACCACAGTTCAGATCGACGAACGGCTCGGATGCCCGGGGACCGTTCTGGTGCAACCACCGGGCCAGCACTCCCTTGCCTGTGCCTGTTTCTCCCTGGATTAGAACCGGGCTATCATTCAAGGCCACTTTGTGGGCGTATTCGGCGAGATCCCGCACGCGCTGGCTCTTACCCAGGAAGGGATTCAGTGTCTGACGGCGCAACCGGTTCTTTTCTGCCAGCTGCCGGCGATGATTGCGCTGGTTCTCCAGGCTGCGCTGGATCACGATATACAGAGTCGCCAGCTCGGCAGGCTTGGTCAAGAACTGCTCCGCTCCCAGCTTAATCGCCTCCACGGCTAGATCAATCGAGCCATATCCGGTGAGGATGATGACCTGAATCGACGGATCAAACGCCTTCAGGCGCGGAATGAGAGCCAACGAGGTCCCATCCGGCAGACTGTGATCCAGCACGACCACATCGGGCCGCATGGCGCGCCACACCTGCTCTGCCTGAGCGCAGGTATCGGCCGTGGTAACCTCATATCCTTTGTTTTCGAGATAATCGCACAGCACGTCACAGATTTCTTTCTCGTCCTCTACAATCAACACTTTGTCTTTATGCATTCGGGGCCCTCGGGGAGAGAAGAAAGGCTGGTTTCGAACATGGAACGGCCATGAGCGTGGTTGGGTTTTGCCTCCCCAGGCTTCCTGTTCGCAGATTTTTTCTAGGATTTGCAGGGGACCAACGCGAAGGCTCGGTTCCGACGGGTCGCTCGGCGGGTCTGTTCCGGCTGAGCCGCAGCAGATCCCAGCCGCCACTGGAATGAGTGCCGCGGCACAAGAATACGGCGTACGGCCAAATGGCAACTTTGATAACAGACATATTGGGAGAGGGCGCTGCCTTTTGGCCGCAACGCCAAGTTCTTGTTATCACCGGATGGCCGGTCAAGAGTCGGGGCACGTTGCTTGTTACGAAAGACGAACAAGCTTCGTCGCATGCGCCTAATCGCGCTTGCCTAAGCAGCGAACTGGACTATGTCAATCGGGAGGCAAACCTGCGATGACGCTGCCATGGCGGAGGGGGCCGAGCGGGCTAGTTGGAACTCTGGGGCGCCAGGATTCTTTTGCAGGTCTCACCGGCGAGGATCGCTTGGCGCACGCAACTACCCGCGACTCCTCCGGGCCTTGGTTTGGATCGGCCTTCGACTACCCAACAAAACCCAGGAATCGCAGCAGCCCAACCATGGTCACCAGCGTAATTGCCAGCACCACCGCATATTCAGCGATGTCTACGACCGCGCTCGGTGTCCATTCTTTCTCAATACAGTTATCCATATGCTCTCCCCTCCATGCACTACATCCGTACTAGCCAGTAATGGAACTGGCGACGCTGGAGAATACCTGGTTGGCGTTTGTTCCGATCAATCGGATTGTGCCCACCACGATCACTAGGATAACGGCCAGCATCACCGCGTATTCGGCAATGTCCTGGCCTTCCTCCTGCGACCACATTCGATGAAGCAGCTTCATCAACTTCTCGTCTCTCCAGCCCAAAATGTTCATTGTTTGCGGCTGTAACCAGATTGCGCTATTCGCGGCGGGGAGGCAATAGCTCATTGGTTGGATTGCACTTACGGCTGTAACCGAATGGCGGTAACCCAGGTCACACAGTACCAGTGACCAAGGTCAACGAAGAACAACGCGGCTAATAGATTGTGGGCTCTCAGGGAAGAGCCCATTCGCACCGTCTCAGATTACTGTACTTAGAACCCGCCGGAACCTGGCCGGGAGGGCGGGCTCGCCGGATTAGCGGAGCCTGCGATACGCGTGTATGCCTACATAGATGTTAGCCCCGGTTACAAGCGCTGAGGGAACGTACCAAAAGTGATTGTGTTTGGCCTTCATGTGGTAGGTGAGATAGGCGACTGCAAAATCCGCGGGCAGCCCGATTCCATACATGGCCGTGCGGCTGCGTAGAGAGGGCGGAACGTAGCTGCAAGTCTTTTCCTGCTGGCAACGCTGGGTCAACTCCGCGTCTGCAACGCTAGCCCCGAGCATCACACTTGTAAATGCCCAATAATGCCGGTCGGCGACGCCTTCGAGTGAGGGTCCGGTAGCAGCTGCGGGCGCACCTTCCGATCCTTTTCTGATGGGGGGATCGGGAGGGGCTGTTGGCTCCGGGGTCGCAGTATCATCGGCCTTGGTGGCGCTGGGTGCATCGGGCAGCCCGAATTCCCTATACGCCAGAGCGCTTGCAGAGAAATCGATAAGCCCAGCACCGAGCAGCTTCTGTTCCGGCTGGCTCAGCGTTGCATTTGGGCCCTGGTTAGCTCGCGGGGCGGTAGGGCTGCCCGACTGTGCCAGCGCACAGAGCGACGAGACAAGCGTAAAAACTAGGCAAATGTAAGACTTCTGGTGGCGATTCCGCACCCTTTCCTCCTGGTGCTAAAGCATTGTTCGCGGCGAAAGATCCTCGACAAATCATCGAACGATCACACGACGCGAAAACCACATCGCAAAACTTCCCTGCCTTAGAGCACTTTAATCGCCGAGACTAATTGAGAGCGAAACATAAGACCAGTAGCCGAGGAACTAGCACTTTAGAATGAAGTTCGTTTCACGGGCCGGAGAAAACGTAACATCTTCGCTATTCGAGGTTTACGTGGCGTCGCGGATTCCGAAGCCAGCTTTCGGGTTGGATTGCGGTCGTGCCTGTGCTGTTCGTTTCGGATGCGAACTCGGCCTCGTTCTTGGTGAGACTGAGACGGGTGAGATTGTTATTCTTAGATTTTTTCTCTCGCTTTGAGACGCTCCTCCCTGACATTCCCGAATTGGGACAGCCAGGCGTCACAAAACACGCGGCTTACTCGAAATACCAAATTGGCACTGCTCATGCATAGAAGAGCGTCACCACGAGAGTGTAGGTGCCCACTTACATTGGGACGCTGACGGTAAGCGTGGCGGGATGCAGAGACCGAAGATAACGGTTCAAGGGCATCAGCAAGCGGCCCGGAGCATTGGCCGCACGCGACCATAACCTTCAAAATAAACAAGCGCTATCTAAGCGACGGGGGCGAAGCCTTGTCTCAAGCGATGGAAAGAAATGGTTCGGCGGTACTGGCTGACCACGCCATCTTGCTGGCCGGATGCCGAGCAGAACCGATTTCTCATTGGTACGCGATCTATACCAGTTCCAGGCATGAGAAGCGTGTCCATGAACATCTTGGATACCGCCGGGTGGAATGTTTCTTGCCGCTTTACCGCACGGTGCATCGCTGGAAAAACGGGTGCAAAGTGCAAGTCGAGCTTCCCCTGTTTCCCGGCTATCTCTTCGTCAGAATCGGCAAGCGAGAACGGGCGCAAGTCTTGGATGTTCCGGGAGTGATCTCGTTCGTGGGAAACCGAAGCCAGCCAGTACCGCTTTCTGACCTTGAGATTGACACTTTGCGTTCCGGTTTGCACTTACAGAAGTTCGAGCCCTACCGCAAACTGGCAATCGGCCAACGAGTTCGGATCAAGGCGGGATCGCTGACCGGCCTATACGGCGTGCTGGTTCGCAGCGCGAATGGAATGCGGGTTGTGCTTACCGTGGAACTGATCAAGCAAAGTGTGGCCGTGGAATTAGACGCGGCTGACGTGGAGCCTATCGCAAGCTAAGTCTTTTAACCTGCGCATTTCCAAACAGCCTCCGCTCCAAAAATCATGTCTCTACCCAAAGCGCGAAACAAGAATTCGACCGAGGAGCGCATTGTCGAAGCGGCGGTGCAGCTATTCTCGCGACAGGGCTTCAGCGGCAGCAGCACGCACGAAATCGCGCGCCTGGCTGGGGTCAGCGAGGTCACCGTATTCCGCCATTTTCCCCGGAAAAGAGATTTGTTCTGGGAGGCAACTGAGTCGCGTCTGCGCCGGCTCCGCATCAGTAAGGAACTGCGTTGCCGCCTCGAGAGTGATGAAAACCCCCGAACCGCTTTGCCCGGAATCGTTTCCCTGCTGGTTGAGACAGTTCAACATCAGCCCGAGATGGTGCGGCTTCTCTATTTGAGCCTGTTTGAGCTGGAACACGGAGCGGAACGGGTCCTACGAAAGCATCTCGTACCTCTTTTTGAACCGGTTCGCGAATATTTGTCCAGATGTGCGTCCAAGGGGTTAATCCGCGATCTTGAACCCGGGGTTGCGGCTCTGGGGCTGGCAGCTTCGGTCGCTGCCCACCAGGGACTGCAGCAGGTATTGACCAACAAGGGTGCGCCCTACCCCACGACGGACGACGCCATTGCGGTGTACACCGACTTTTGGATGAAAGCACTTGTACCGGACCCGATTTTAGCGACCGCGACGGACGCAGGCTTTTGACTAGATCTGTCGCGAGACGGTCGGAGATGAACCAAGATCCACGCCGGGCGCGCGCTTCTTAGGATTTTATGAACGATCATGACTCCATAACGGTAAGCCAGAACCTGGATCTCCAGAGACTCAGCCTTTCTGAAACCCATCGTGCGATCATCGAGGCCAACGACGATCAAATCTCAATCATGCAGTTCTGGCGCGTGTTGCAGAAGCGGCGTTGGCTGGTTCTGGTCAGCCTCGGCCTGGTTCTGGTGCTGGTGACCGCCGTCTCCTTGCTGCTGCCTAAGCGTTACGACGCGTCTGCTCGCATCCTGCTCGATCTCGAAGGCACGGATGATCTCGGTCTGGAACAAGTGGTCATGCCGATTGGTCTGGATCTCAATACCAAATTAGAGACGCAGATACGCATTGTGCAGAGCGACACGATCGCGAACAGTGTGATGAAGCAACTTGGGCTGCAGCACAACCGGGGCTTCGCAGGTAAGTTTGCCGTGCCATCAAGGCAGGACTTCGATGGCCTCGACCTCGAAACTCATGCCAAGTTGAGTAAGACCTTTCACAAATCCCTGAACGTCCAGCTCATTCCGAAAACACAGATCGTCGAGGTTCACTTCCGCAGCCGGGACCCCCAGCTTGCAGCGCAGGTAGCAAATGCCGTTGCCAATACCTACATCGAGCATAACTTCCAGACAAAATACAAAGCCACCTTGCAGACCTCGGACTGGCTGACGAAACAACTGGACGATCTGAAGAGGCACGCGGAATCGGCGCAGGAAACGCTGACCACTTACCAGAAGAAAACGGGAATCCTGGGCACGGACGAGACTCATAACATCATCCTCGACAAGCTGGAGGAGTTGAACAAGGAACTCTCTGCCGCCGAAGGCGATCGCATCGTGAAAGAAGCCAAATACCGGATCGCGATGACGGAGAACCCGGAGCTCATCGGTAACATCGCCCCGGAAAGTGTTCTCGGAGCGCTGTATAAGGAGCGGGCCGAGATCAGGTCCGAGTACGCGCAGTTGGCTGCCAAATATGGATCTTCGTATCCCCGGGTTGTGCAACTGCAATCGGAGCTGAACGAACTGGATGCGAGCATCAGTCAGGAAGTCACAAAGGTTGGCGAAACCGTGCGCGCCGAATACCAAGCGTCTTTGAAATCCGAGCAGATGCTGCAGGCGACTTTCGACAAACAAAAAGGGGAAGCTTACAAATTAAACGAGGACGCGATTCAGTACGCCATCCTGCGGCGGGACGTTGAATCCAGCCGCGACCTTTACGAGGGTCTGCTGAAAAAGCTCAAAGAGGCAGGCATCCTGGCCGGCCTGAAATCGAGCAATATCAATATCGTGGATCAGGCGAGTGTGCCCGTCGAACCAGTCGAGCCCAATATTCCATTGAACATGGCTTTGGGTTTGATGGCCGGCCTGCTGGGTGGCGTGGCCTTAGCATTCATCGTCGAAAACGTGGACAATTCCATTCGCACTCCGCAGGACATTGAGACCTATTGCTCGCTGCCCTCGCTCGGCGTGATCCCCAGTGTCGTTCTCAACGGCAAGAACGGGCACAAATTACTGGCGAGCGCGAGTCAGAGGCAGCAGTTTATCCTGCCGGTGACCATGCAACAGCGCAATTCAGGCAGCGCCGAGGCTTTCCGGGCGTTGCGCACTTCTCTGCTGCTCTCCTCGCCGGGCGCGCCGCCGCAAGTGATTCTAGTAACCAGCGCCATGATGCAGGAAGGCAAGAGTTTTACGGCGCTCAATCTTGCCGTGGTCCTGGCGCAGACCGGGCAAAAAGTGCTTCTGGTGGATTCCGATATGCGGCGGCCGGCCGTTCACAAGTACTTGGGCCTTGCCATGAATCGGGGCTTGAGCGCGTGCCTGGCTGGCACGGAAACGCCAGATCAGGTCGTGGTTGCCGTGGATGAAATACCGGGCTTGCACGTGATCCCTGCGGGCCACATGCCGCCCTATCCTTCGGAAATGCTGGCGTCTGACGCAATGCCACAGCTTCTACAGCGCTGGCGTGGAGAATATCGCTACATTGTGATTGATACGCCGCCCGTGCTGGCGGTGACCGACGCCGTGGTTTGCGCGAGGGCAGCCGATGTCGTAGTTCTTATCGCCCGCTCCGAGAAAACGGGACGGCAGTCGCTGGTGCGCACCCGCGACATATTGAGGAAAGTCAGAGCAAACATCGCCGGCGTGGTGGTGAACGATCTCTCTTTCAACTCGGTTGAGTATCGACAGTACTACGGGCATTATGGTTCTGAATATTCCTACTACTACCACAACAATTATGGCCACGGCGATGGGAACGCCAACGGACACGGGAACGGGAACGGGCACCACGAGTCTCCCAAAGGATCGGCATAGGACATGAGCATCGCTTTTCGATATCTCACATTCTTAATGATTTTTGCAGCCGCAGTTGTTTCCGCGCAGGAGAGGACTGCTCCAGCCTTGCCGTCCTCCGTAGGCTTCGGGAGCAGTGGCTTCGGCAGTGGCGCTGCGGGCCCCATCGGCGCTGGTGACCTTTTGGAAATGAGCATCTTCGATACTCCGGAGCTCAGCGGAAAACTTCGTGTCAGTAACACCGGAGATATTTCGTTGCCTCTGGTGGGCAGGCTCCGCGTAGCCGGCATGAAGGCGGAAGAAGCACAGAATCTGATCCGCCAGAAATTCATTGATGGCGGCTATCTAAAAGATCCCCAGGTAACAGTCTTCATAGCGGAATATGCCACACAGGGCGTATCGGTAATGGGTGAGGTCAAGACTCCTGGAATCTATCCGGCGTTTGGGTCGCATCATCTGACGGATTACCTTTCGATGGCGCAGGGGCTTTCGCCGATGGCCGGTACGACGATCACCATTACCCATGCAGGCCATCCTGACGAGCCGAGCCGGGTAAAGATGACCGCCGGGGCCGCGCCCAAACCGGAAAATAACCCTGAGATCCTTCCTGGAGACACGATCTTCGTGGAGCGAACCGGAATTGTCTACGTCGTTGGCGATGTCGGCCGCCCGGGAGGATTTCCCATGGATCACGACGAGCAGCTCACCATCTTGCAGGCATTAGCGCTCGCCCAGGGTACGAATCCAACTGCAGCCAAAGGCTCCGCCCGCCTCATTCGCACTACAGCTCAGGGACGCCAGGAAATTCCCGTCAACTTGAAGAAGATGCTTTCCTCCAAGACTACCGATCTAGCCATGCAGGATAACGACATTCTTTTTGTTCCCAGCAGCGCAGCCAAGAACGCTCTCAAGGATGTTGAAAGTGCGTTGCCGACTGCGGCGGCTGCCACGGTCTACCGCCTGCCGTAGCGGCGGTCAAAACTCGGTTTTGCCTGAGCTAGCTGTAACTCTTCCTCCGATTTGAACTTCGTATCGCGTTCTTAAACACAATCAGTTTTCAATTTGATTCAGCCGGAGTAACACGAATCATGTCTGCGAAAGTTGGAGTCATCGGTTGTGGCTATTGGGGAAAAAACCTAGTACGCGTTTTTCACGAACTTGGAGCCCTGTCCGCGGTTTGCGATGTAAATCCCAGCATCCACGAGACGGTTCGTAGGACTTATCCCGGCGTGCGAGTCACCTCCGAGGTTGAAGACATACTCGGTGCGAATCACCTGCAGGCAGTGGTTATAGCTGCTCCAGCCGCCCAGCATTATGTGCTTTCCAAGGCTGCTCTCGAATGCGGCAAGGACGTGTTCGTCGAAAAACCATTGGCGCTGCAGGTTGGCGAAGGGGAGGAACTGGTTCACCTCGCCCGCCGCAACGGGCGCATCCTGATGGTCGGACACATTCTCGAATACCATCCTGCCATTCACGAATTGAAACGGCTGGTGGGTGAGGGGCAACTCGGCAAGTTGCAGTATGTTTATTCCTCTCGTTTGAACATCGGGAAGCTGCGCACGGAGGAAAATATTCTCTGGAGTTTCGCTCCGCACGATATCGCCGTGATTCTGTCGCTGCTGAAAGAATTCCCAACCCACGTGGCCGCACAAGGCGGCTGCTATGTCAATTCGCGGGTTGCTGACACGACTCTTACGACTTGTGAATTCGCCAGTGGGACCATGGCTCACATTTTTGTGAGCTGGCTGCATCCATTCAAGGAACAAAGACTGTGTGTCGTTGGTGATCGCGGCATGGCGGTTTTTGATGACGTTGAAACCGAACGAAAACTGGTGCTCTACCACCACGAAATCGAGTGGCGGGACCGAGTTCCGGTGGCTAAGAAAGATGCAGGCGCAGTCGTGCCTATACTGAAGCAGGAACCGCTCAAGGAGGAGTGTCTGCACTTCCTTGATTGCATTCGTGAGCGCAAGACACCAGTGACGGACGGCGAGAGCGGCTTGCGCGTTTTGCAGGTGCTTGACAGTTGCGAACAGTCCCTCCGGCAAAAAGGTCAGCCAGTGGAAACCAGGCGGAGCGTTCCAGCTTATTATGCCCACCCCAGCGCGGTTGTGGACCAGCCCTGCGAGATCGGCAAGGGCACCAAGATCTGGCATTTTTCGCACATCATGGCAGGCTGCAAGATTGGAGAACGCTGCAACCTCGGACAAAACGTGCTGGTCTCACCTGAGGTCCGTCTGGGCAACAACGTGAAGGTGCAGAATAATGTCTCACTCTACACCGGAGTGGAGTTGGAAGACGATGTTTTCTGTGGTCCTTCCATGGTGTTTACCAATGTCATCAACCCTCGCAGTCATATCGTTCGCAAGAACGAGTACCGCAAAACTATTGTCAAGCGCGGCGCCTCGCTGGGCGCGAACTGCACCATAGTATGTGGCACAACGATCGGCTCGTACGCGTTCATTGCCGCCGGCGCCGTCGTTAGCCGCGATGTCCCTGACTATGCGCTGGTGATGGGTGTTCCCGCGCGCCGGGTCGGATTCGTGTGCTATTGCGGCGTGCGCCTGCCCGAGGGCTCTCATGTTGCGTGCCCAGCCTGCGGCCGGGGATATGCCATCGAAGATGGATGTTGCAAGCCGGAAGAACAAACCGAGGCCGCATGCGCACCTGGAGCTCAACATCGTTCTCTGGCGGCTAGCGCAAGCGCTGACTGAAAACCAATCCAGGAGACGATCGTGGAATTTATTGATCTGAAGAAGCAATACGAATTATCGAAGAGTTCAATCGACAGCCGCATTCAGTCAGTGCTGGCTCACGGCCAATACATCATGGGACCAGAAATCAAGGAACTGGAAACAAAGCTGGCGAAATACACGGGCTCAGAACACGCTATTGCCTGCGCCAGCGGCACGGATGCTCTGCTGATTGCGCTGATGTCCCTGGGTATCGAACCCGGCGACGAAATCATCACCACCCCTTTCAGCTTTATCGCGACGGCTGAAGTGATCTCACTGCTTCGGGCTACCCCGGTCTTCGTAGATATCGATCCCCGCACCTACAATATTGATCCCGCACGCCTGGAGAAGGCGATCCATCCGAATACAAAAGCTATCATCGCAGTCTCACTTTATGGGCAGTGCGCAGATTTTGACGCGATCAACGCAATTGCGGATCGTTATTCCGCTGCCGTTGTTGAGGACGCAGCACAGAGCTTCGGAGCAACCTATAAGGGCCGCCGCTCCTGTAACCTCTCAAGGATCGGCTGCACCAGTTTCTTCCCCTCGAAACCGCTCGGCTGTTACGGAGACGGAGGCGCCTGTTTTACCAACGACGTCGACCTTGCCGCGAAGATGAAACAGATCCGCGTGCATGGGCAGGACCGGCGTTATCACCACCCGCTCATCGGCATCAACGGCCGTATGGATACACTGCAGGCCGCCGTGCTCCTGGCTAAGTTCGAGTCCTTTGTTCATGAGGTCGAAGCGCGGGCAAAAGTGGGAGCACATTATGATCGGCTGCTGGGCGATGCGGTTGTGACACCTCACATTGAACCGCACAATACCTCGGTCTACGCACAGTACACCGTGCAGGTGAATGACCGCGAGACGGTTCAGACCGAACTGAAACAAAAGGGCATTCCCACCGCAGTTCACTACCCTGTGCCTTTGCACTTGCAACCGGCGTTCGCCGGGCTTGGGCATCGCGCAGGAGATTTTCCCGCATCGGAAGCCGCCGCGAGACGCGTGCTCAGCTTGCCCATGCATCCTTACCTCAGCGAGGCCGAACAGAACTTGGTAGCGGATGCAATGCTTGAGGCCACAACGTTGAAGGCTTCAGTGGCTCTGGCCCGCTGAAGACGTAATCGAGCCGAGTCCCGAAGAATCATGCAATCACTTGTGGCAACCGCGACCCTTCCCGCGAAACCGGACGCCTGTCCTGAGTTTCCTGTCACAGATCGAGACACACGCGTTCTTAATGGGCGCTATGAGGCCGAGTTCCATCCGGAACAGTCTCCCCCACACAGGGCCACCCATCATTTTCGCATCGCAATCGTCACTTCGGTCCACCCGGATTTCGACGCGCGGTTGTGGAAGTATGCGCAGCTTCTGCGCCGTCTAGGCCACGTAGTTCACCTGGTTTGCCCCTGGGAGGTAAAAGCAGGAGAGCTGGATGGCGTGGTTCTTCATCCGTTCAAGCGTGTGGTTCACGGCTGGGCGCGGCCATTTCAAATTCCGTGGCGTCTGCGAGGTACGCTGCTCCCGCTTCTGGGCAAAGTTGATGCCGTGCATTTTCATGACATTGACATCTTGCCCTGGATGACGCTGCTGGCGCTCTTCAAACCGGTGATCTATGACGTGCACGAGAACTATCCCGAGGAAATGCTGGTTCGAGAATGGGTTCCGAATCCGCTTCGCCGGTCGTTGGCGTTCTGCGTCCGTTGGCTGCAAGTTTTGTGTGCGGCAGTAATACGCAACGTGGTACTGGTGATAGAAGCTCAGAACGATGACCTATTTGGACCTACGCTTCGCAAGGCCATCGTCGCAAACTACGCCGCAACAGAACTGCTGGAACAGGTCAGGCCAGACTACATGAAGCGTCCGACCGGAATTATTTTCCTCGGCTCGCAATACGAGAACAACGGCAGTAATTTGCTGCTTGAGATTGCGGATCGCCTGAAGCGCCGCCTGCCCGAGGCCAAAGTGTACGCCGTTGACAGATTTTCCACTCCTGCTTACAAGCGTCAATTGATGGCGGAGGTGGCGCGTCGCGACTTGCAGGGCACCTACATATTGCTGCCGAACGTTCCACCGCACGCGATCATGGATTCCCTGAACCGCTGCACCATCGCGGTGGCGCCGAACCTCCGCGTCCCGAAGCAACTGCGGGCTCTGCCCACGAAATTGTTCGAGTACATGGCAGCCGGACTTCCCATTGTCGCCAGTGATCTACCCCAGGCTGTTGCCATCGTTGGCGGCTCGAATGCCGGCTTGCTCGCGCGTCCGGAAGATCCCGACAGCTTTGCCGACGCCATCTGCCGACTGGCAAACGATCGAGCTTATGCACATGAATTGGGCTTGAACGGCCAGCGCGCATTCCGCGAGCGTTATAGCTGGGAGAGCCAGGCTGGCGTAATCCAGAGCTTTTACGAACGAGTGCTCCTCGGGCGTCAAGACCAGGTAGCTGCCGACCAACAGCAGCTCCAATTTCCTACAAGCGGAAACGAGCGTGCGTAAGCTGCTGAATCACGTCCGCAACCTGCTGTTATTCAAGTTGCGCTATCCCTGGGTGGCCCACGGTGAGGATGTTCACGTCCAGTGGTCTGCGAAGTTCTGGTCGCCGCACAGGGCGGTGCGCTTAGGAAACCACGTGGGGATCGGACGCTGGTGCGACATTGCTTGCGATCTGACGATTGGGAATCATGTGCTGATCGCGAGTGCCGCGTCATTCCTATCTCGCGATGCGCATTCCATTTCTATTCCTGGCGAAACGATGTTCGAGGGGCCCCGTGGCGATCGCTATGAAATCATTATTGAAGATGACGTCTGGATCGGCTGGGGGGCCATCATCCTTTCCGGCGTGACCATCGGGCGCGGCGCGATCATCGGGGCCGGCGCCATCGTGACCAAAGACGTCCCCCGCTACAGCATCGTTACACCGCTGCCTTCCCAAGTGGCGAAGCAACGGTTTTCGCCGGAACAGATCAGGTTTCACGAAGCCGAACTGCTGCGCAAAGGCATCATTCAAGATGCCGATGCCCCAACTACCGGCGTGCTTGTCGCTAGGGCTTAAAGACTTCTCACAGATGCTTACAGGAACAGCTAGACAAAAGGTGGGGCGCGTATCGGTCGCCAAAGCGGGCGCCTATGCCGGCGGCACAAATATGGTGCAGGTGGTCTGCGGGTTGATGGCAACGGCGCTGCTCGCCCGGCTCCTGGGACCGGCGCAAAAGGGCATCTATGACGTTTACGTCGCGACCTCCATGTTATTCACGGTTGTGCTCAGCATGGCTCTGAACGCAGGAGTAACCTACGTTGTGGCGTCCCAGCCGGTGAATAGCGCTCGTCTGATGCGAGTCCTCACCTTGATCGCCCTCGCAGAAGGATGTGTGGCATTGGTATCTCTGTACGGGGCGGAACTCATTGGTCTCACCAGGTCCATTATTCCAACCGAACTCGGACGTTGGGGCGTGCCCGCAGTCGCTCTCACGATTCTATTACTTGCTACCTCGGCGTTTTATCGCGCTGTGCTGGTTGGTCACCACGAATTCATTGCGGCCAATTACGGCGATGTGGGAAAGCAGGTGCTTGGCATCTTATTCATCCTGGGAGCGTTCGCGGTGTCCCGTTTCGTTCGCGTCCCCATGGTTTACGCAATGGTCGTCGCTAACATGGCTGCGGTCGGAACTGCGATCGTGACCTATGGAAGCCAGGTGCCGTCTGCAACTCCGAGCACTAACGACATCGGCCTAGGCCGGGCATTTCGGTTTTCTTTGCCATCTTATTTCGCGAGTACTGCCCAATATGTTAACAACCGGATTGATCTTTTCTTTGTGTACCACTATTGGGGAGCCGCGGATGTCGGTCTGTATCAGACCGCAGTGCTGATTGCGCAGGCGATCAATTTGCTACCGGTGGCCATGCAGGGCATCCTGTTCCCTACGATTTCCTCCGCCGCCAATCGTATAGAGATGGTCCGCATGGTGACTCGGGTCCACCGTTTGCTGTTCACCTTTACGGCAGTCGTGGCAGGTAGTCTCGCCGCCGTTGGACCAGTTCTGATTCCACTGGTGTTCGGGAAAAAATTCAGCACTTCTGCCATCAGTTTGGCTATTTTGGCGCCGGGCTGCGCAGTTTTTGCTTCCACAAATATTCTGGCTGCCTATTTTGCAGGGACAGGTCGCCCCCACATAAATCTGGTCAACTCTCTGATGGGCACTGCCGTGACCATCGCCCTTGATCTGATTATTGTTCCTCGGTCGTCATTCTATGGGGCATCAGTCGTCTCGTCATTATCCTGCGCCGTAACTACCCTGGGATCCCTGATCGCGTTTCGCCGCGACACCGGCGCCAGCTTCCGTGAGTTGTTCATCCCCACAGACAGCGACTGGGCCCTGGGCCGCCAATACTGCGGAAAATTGTCCGCGCAGTTTACAGGAGTATCGGCGTGAAGAAATTCGGCGCCTGGTCACTACTTCCCGGGAACGCGCACCCATTACTGCCCAGCAGCGATATACGGTTGCTATTCGCGCACTTCCTGGACTTACCCCTTTACGCATTTGTGGCCTCCATCCCGTTTGAAACCGTGGGATCTTCCGGTCAGGGCGTGGAACCGATGTCGCTCACGATTTCCAGGGTGCTCGGGCTTGTTTGGGCTGCGTCATGCGCGATCAATTCGTACATCCCTCTGCGATACGTGCACCGTACGGTAGCGGCGATGCTGCTTTTTATCGGGATCTTCTCAACCCGCAGCTTGCTTCTGGATCCACAATTATTGCCGGTTGCCGCCAATTCCATGCTCATGCTCGTGCAGATGGTTGGAATGGCGTGGCTGGTTATCAACACCATCAGCAGTCGTCCAAAGATGTACGAGCGGATCGCGTGGACCTTTGCCATCAGTTGCGCCGTGCTCGCTGTGTTGCAGCTTCTGGGACTGACGACCACGGAAATCATGGAGGGTCGAGTCACGGCCCTGGGTGAAGATCCCAATATCATTTGCGGGAAACTATCTGTCGGGGTGGTGTTGATGACGGGGTTAGCCTGGAGCCGCACGCGTTCCAGCCGCGTCCGGATGATGATCGCCGCCGTCGGTTGCCCTCTGATCATAGTGGCGATTTTGCGTACCGGTTCCCGCGGCGGCATGCTCGCGATGGCGGCAGGCTTGGCTGTCCTCATATGGCCTAGCGTTATGGCCGCGGGCGGCGTGTTGCGGGTCATACGGACTCTGACCCTGGCGGCAGCTGCAAGCACTTTAATCTATGCCATCACCACGACATCCGTTCTAACCGACCGGTGGGATCGCACTTTAGACAGCGGTGACATGGCCGAACGTGAATTGCTGTATCCCCAAACCCTGGAAATGGTGGGTACGAAGCCGTTGCTAGGCTGGGGGCCAGTGCAAAACAGCCAGGAACTGGCGGAGCGGATGCACGATAACAGCGCGGCCCGAAGCACGGAGAACACTTTCATGTGGGCGTTTACGAGCGTCGGTTTGCTGGGCAGCTTTCCTCTTCTTTACTTCGTGTATTATGCGGTGCGTTCCGTCTGGCGCGTGCGGCGAACTTCGATGGGTTGGACACCATTCGCGGCTCTGATCACGATCCTGTTGGCAGCCTGTTCCGTGGAATGGCAACACAACAAGGTTTTTTGGCTCATGTTGAGCATGAGCGTGGCCATTGGTGTCACGGCACGACGCAGCGTGACCGCTGTGCGCTTCAGATCTGAATTCAGCACGCTGCCAGGCGAAGGCAGAAACGCGAATCCACTCACTCCACAGCCAAGTGCTTCTGGAATCTGATACTCACTAACTCTGAGTCGCCACGATGTGCAGCGACCACGCAAAACCCGTGCGAGCACTTTATATCTGCTGGTCCTATCCTTCGCAATCCTGCCCTGCAGTAGGCTCGTTCTTTCGGAACCAGGTGGAAGGGTTACGTGATGCGGGTGTGGACGTCACTGTAACCATTCCAATTCCCTACGTCCCCCAAATGCTCAGCGGGTTCGGTACTTTGCGACGGTTCACGGATCCGCCGGCTGCCTACCGTTGGAAGGGCATTTCAGTGTTGCTCCCTAGATACATCCGGATGCCGCACAGTCTTCCACTGAACCTGGTCCCCACGTCAATGAGTTCTGCCATAAGCCTTGCGGTTCGCGAGAAGCCTGACATTGTTCACGGACACTTTGCATATCCTTACGGCGCTGTTGCTACGCAGCTAGCACGGCGCTGGAAGGTACCGGCGGTGGTGACGGTGCATGGGAACGACGGCCACACAACCCCGTATCAGTCGAGACTCAACCTGCGGCGGTTTCGCTATGCAATGACACATGCCGATTCCGTGCTGGCAGTAAGCAATGAATTGGTGCGCATCATTCTCGATCTTACCGGCGCCAAGTCTCTCTTCTGGCCAATCGGAGTTGATAGGGAACGCTTCCGGCCATTTGGAGACAAGCGCGAATTGCGCGCACTCCTGGGGCTGCCAGTTGAGGGGAACGTTGTTTTGTTCGTTGGGGAATTCCTTCGTGCCAAAGGAATCGAAACGCTGGTTCGGGCGGCTCAGCAACTTGCCAAAGACACCTCCGTTGTTCTGGTTGGCGACGGTCCGTGCCGCGAAATCGTAAGACACGCGTCCGGGTGCATCTGGGTGCCACCTGTCTCCAATGACGACATTCCAAAGTATCTGAATGCCGCCGACCTTATGGTGCTTCCGACGCATGCCGAAGGCATGCCAACAGTGCTGGTCGAGGCGGGAGCCACCGGATTGCCGGTCGTCGCTACAGCTGTCTCCAGCATTCCTGACTTGTTAGGGAACGATCGCGGTCTGCTCATCCCCCGCGAGGATCCTGACGCCCTCGTGCACGCAATCCAGCACGCTCTGCAAAATCGTGAGGAGAGCGCGCTGCGTGCGCAACGCTTCCAGCAGTATGTGGCGGAACACTATGACAGCAAGATGAACGCATCCATGCTGGCCGGGTTGTACCGCGAACTTGTCGCGGAGTTCAGGCCGGACGAGGCCCGTTCGCGCCCGCTTGCGCGACCGCCTGAGATAGCGCGCGCAAAATCACTCGATGTTTGAAGCTTTGACGTCCGGCTGACCCATAGTTGTGACCTTCGTGAACAAATCCCGCATTTCTTCCCTGGATGGACTTCGTGCCATTTCCATATGCTTCGTACTGCTTGGCCATTTGGCCGGCACACGAGGGTTCCCCTCCGCCCTTGGGTTTTTTACCCGGTACGCGGAATTTGGTGTGCGGATCTTCTTTGTAATCAGCGGATTTCTTATCACTCATTTGTTGCTGCAGGAGCACGAAAACACGGGTGCGATTCGTCTGCGGTCCTTCTACGTGCGCCGGGCATATCGAATATTGCCCGCCGCGTACGCATATATGGCAGCAGTCATCGTATTGGTCTCGAGCACGCTCAGTGGCCGGGAAATCGCCGCTGCCGTTTGTTACCTGAGCAATTACATCCACCCAACTTGGGTGCTGGGACACCTTTGGTCGCTTTCGGTGGAAGAGCAGTTTTACCTCCTTTGGCCTTTCGCCATGGCCTTCGCCTTCCGCAAACGGGCCATGATCGCATTGGCTGTAATCTGTGCCTGCCCGTTCATTCGGGTGGCGTTCTATTTCAGCCCGCTCCGCAGCAGCTTTGATACGTATTTCCCGACGGTCGCTGACGCGCTAGCCACCGGGTGCCTGTTGGCAATCTACCGTCCACGGCTGGAACGCTTTGCGTGGCTGTTGCAGTCACGATGGATGCTGACACTGGTTCCGACGACGCTGGCGCTCCACTATTGGAAATTTGTTCACAACAAGTCGTACCAAGTAGCCGGCCTCACGCTCTTGCATTTCAGCATCGCCGTCATGATTGATCACGTAATTCGACGCCCCTATCGCCTGCTCAACAACCGTCCCGTCATTTGGCTCGGTGTTCTGAGCTACAGCTTGTATTTGTGTCAGCAGCCATTTCTAAATCGTAATTCGCAGGCTCTCATTGCCAGCTTTCCACTGAATCTGGTTCTGGCCATCAGCGCGGCGCTTGTCTGCCACTATGCAATTGAGAAACCCTTTTTGGGGTTACGCGTTCACCAGGAAAAAGACCAGCCGGTAGTTTTGAGGTCACGTTTATGTGTGGAATAGCGGGCATCATCAACAAGAACGGCGCACCCGTGGACCGCGGATTGTTAGAGCGGATGACGGAACGCGCTCGTCATCGCGGTCCGGATGGCTCCGGCTACTACTTATCCGCCAACCTGGGATTCGGCCATCGCCGGCTGGCGATCATTGACTTAAGCGAGGGTGGCCGCCAGCCCATGCACTCGAGCGATGGCCGCTCCACGATTACGTTCAATGGCCAGATTTACAACTATCTCGAAATTCGACAAGAGCTGCAAAGGCGCGGCTACCGCTTCATCTCCAGTTCTGACACCGAAGTCATTCTCGCCGCCTATGCGGAGTGGGGTGACGATTGCGTTCGCGAATTTAACGGCATGTGGGCGTTCGCCATTCACGACCGCGAACGTCAGATTGTCTTCTGCTCGCGCGACCGGTTTGGCGTCAAGCCATTTTATTTCGTCGATAACGAGAAACATTTCGGCTTCGCTTCGGAGATCAAGCAGTTGCTGGAATTGATCCCAACACGGCGCGCCAACCGCAAGGCGGTTGCCTCGTTCCTGGCCGACTCCATACTGGATGACTCCGAAGACACATTTTTCGAGGCGGTGCAGAAGCTTCTTCCCGGCCACCAGTTCACCATTGACCTGCGCAGCGGCGTTCTGCAGCAGACTTGCTGGTATAAGCCTCGGGGCACCGACCTGGGTGACGCTTCGCCGGAAGAACTGGAGCGGCAGTTTGCAGAGTTGCTGGAGAGCGCGGTGACATTGCGCTTGCGTTCCGATGTGCCGGTGGGCAGTTGCCTGAGCGGAGGTCTGGACAGTTCCAGCATTGTCTCTATTGCGACCGAGCGGCATCGTCAGCGCACCAGCCGGCCGTTTGCCGGATTGACGGCAATCAGCTGCGATCCGGCAAATGATGAATCCGGCTACGCTCGCACCATGGTGGAACACTGCGGCATGCAGTGGTTGACTTTCACCCCCGCGATGGGAGATTTTTCCGCCACCATGGCAGAGGTGGCCTATTCCCAGGATGAACCGTTCGCTGGACCCTCGCCCTTGATGGCGTATTTTGTCATGCGCATGGCGCGAGAGCGCGGTATTACAGTCCTGCTCGATGGCCAGGGCGCGGATGAGACTTTGCTGGGTTACCCGTACTATTTCGGTTTCTACTTTAACGCTCTGCTGCGCGAGCAAGGTCCGCTCACGGCGCTCGCAGCCCTGCAACGGTCACTTCATAACAATAGCCGCCTTTCCGGACGCAGCGCGTTCAAATACATGTTTTCCGTCGCAATGCCCTGGATACGCCATAGCAAGGCTTGCTGGGACACGGCATTCCTTCGCCGGGCACCTGGCATGCCGGAAACCCTGCGAGAACTGGGCTCGCACTGCGACCTGGCCAGCTTTCAGATCAGTGAGATCATGGTTCGCACTCTTCCAGCTTTGCTGCGCTACGAGGACCGGAACTCGATGGCATTTGGTGTGGAGACGCGGTTGCCTTTCATGGACTTCAGGCTGGTGGAGTTCTGCGTAGGCCTGCCCCTGGAATACAAGATCAAGGACGGATGGTCGAAGTGGATCCTGCGCAAAGCCATGTCTCCTAAGGTGCCCGCCGAGGTGATTTGGCGCAAAGACAAGATCGGGTTTGAAGCGCCGGATTCCATTTGGACTAGTGACCGCCTAAGTGAAGTCCGCCAAACTGTGCTGCGATCGCCGCTGGTGCGCGCCATCAGCAACGAACGCAAGCTGAAACGCTCCTACTCCTCACTCGCTCAGCGCGTGCAATGGCGGCTGTATTCGCTGGCAGTGTGGGCGGAGCAATTTGGAATTCATGCTCAGGACGATCTCGGTTCGGAGATGGAGTGGTCAGGACCGCTCTCGGCGCGGGCAGCGGAGGTTTCCTGAGTCGTGGTTGAGTTGGTGTCGGAGTGTTAATCGCTGCTTCCGATTGCTTATCTACGATCAACCGACCAGACCAGCAGCTGTCATGAGCACAACGCTTCCAGACCACGGGCCCTATTCAAAGCCATGGAACACGGTTGGCACTGTCGAACTTAGCGAAACTCGACAGCTGCGAGCTGTCGTAATCAGCGCAGTCTTCCCGCCGGAATTCACGTTTTCGGCGACGACGAGCCAGGCGGTTGCCGAGGAACTGGTGAGTCGTGGGCATGCAGTTACCGTGCTCGCCCCGTTCCCAAACAAGCCAGCAGGAATACTGTTCCCTGGTTACAGGCGTCGTCCGTACTCGAGACAAAAGATGGCGCAGGGATACACCCTCGTCCACTGCTTTGGGACCTTAGCGCCCAAGTCGCAGATGATACCAAGATTGCTCGAAAACATGTCGTTTGGAATTACAGCGGGAACACGATTGTTGTTTTGCCCGCGTCCGGACGTAGTCTACTCCAATGCCTGGCCGGTTTTCGCGACACTGATGATTCTTGCTGTGGCAAAACTCCGCGGGATTCCAGTCGTGGTGTCGGTCCAGGACCTGTACCCGGAATCGCTCGAATCGCAAGGCCGCACTGGAGGGCGAGGTTTTGTGTTCCGCGCCATCCACGCCATCGACACCTGGATTGCGAACTCAGCGAAGGCCCTGATCGTAATCTCGGAACGATTCCAGGAGATCTACCGGAAAACACGGGCTGTTCCAGAAGCAAAGTTGCACGTCGTACCCAACTGGGCAGAGCGTGATGCGCTTCACATCGATCCCGGCGTGGTTCGACAGTTCCGCGAAGCGAAAAGTATTCCCCAGGATGCATTTGTCGCTGTCTACGCGGGCAATGTGGGTCCTGCCTCCGGCGCCGAAGGTTTGGTGGAAACATTTGCAAAATTGAGAGACCTTCGGAACGCCTATCTTCTGATTGCAGGATCGGGCAGCAACCTGGACTCTTGCATGGCCCGTGCCCATGCCCTGGGCCTCGACCGCGTCATCTTTCATTCTCCCTGGAAGCAAGAGGAAACCGAAGCAGTGTTGGGACTGGGCGATGTCGTGCTCTTGCCAACCATCGGAAGACAGTCGCTGGCCTCTGTTCCTTCGAAATTGATCTCGTACCTGCTGGCGGGCCGGCCCGTGCTGGCGATGGTTTTGCCAGAATCAGAAACAGCGCGGGCAATCTCAGCTGCCGACGCCGGGTGGATACTGCCTCCCGAGGAGCCGGAGGCCCTGGCCGCCGCGATCCGCGCGATTGTCGCGCTGCCGAGCGACGAACTGCAACGCCGTGGCGACGCCGGAAAGGCTTTCGCGAGCAACAATTTCTGCCACGAATCAAATCTTCCGAAAGTGATAGACGTACTGGAGTCAGCAGCAAGACCTAACCATTAGAAGAAGTAACTCCTTACTCCGACATATCTGCGGAATCTCGTGGAACACACAACCCAGACGGCGGGGCAACAATATTTCCCCAATATCAGGCAGCAGAAACAACTGGAAACAATGAAGCGAATATTGGATTTGGTGATCACAATTCTCATGTTCATTTTGCTGCTACCGCTGATGCTGCTTTGCGCGATGCTCGTCCGTTTGTCTTCACCGGGGCCCGTGTTCTTCCGGCAGCAACGGCTCGGGCTGAGCGGCCACCCGTTCTCGATAGTAAAGTTCCGGACAATGATGCACAATGCTCCGCCTATGCGCTGCTCAGACGGCTCAGCTTACACAGGTGCTGACGATCCACGCATCACAGGCATCGGGCGGTTCTTGCGGAAGACCAGCCTGGATGAGTTACCACAACTCTGGAATGTCCTGCGCGGCGAGATGAGCATTGTCGGCCCACGACCCGATCAGGTCGATCAACTTCAGTACTACACTGCCGCAGAGAAGGCTAAACTGCGCGTAAAGCCGGGCCTGACGGGACTGGCACAGATTAACGGCCGAAATGGCATTCCATGGCAGGCTCGTAAAGCTCTCGATGTTGACTACGTGAACCGCCAATCTCTAGCGCTGGATGTTTTGATTCTCGTCAAAACAATCCCCTATGTGCTGTTCCGAAGTGGAGTGAGTGCTCAATGAGTACCACTTGCCTCTCAACGCGTGTGCTGCGCGGCCCGGAACATGTGCGCCTCCAAGATCTGGACCGGCTCGTCGAATCCCGCGTACTGGAGTCCGGATACCGGGCGGCAAGGTGGTTCAGCGTCGATCAAATCCGTAATCTGGTTCGAGAACGAAGCGTGGCGGCAATCTGTGGTCGGGACGCTCGCATCTACGCTGTCGAAGAGGACAATACCCTCCTCGGAATGGCTTCATGGGTTCGACTTCCCTGGGACAGCGACCTCTTGCAACTGTCGACGGCTCGGATGGACCTTCTGCCGTGCATAGCGTCAGACGCGGCGAGTATCCAAAAGCACTTGATTACTTCCATTCTTGAAGATTGCTCCGCTTCCGGGATTCAGTATGTCACGACGCGAACTCCAGCCGTGGAGCACCTCAGTGTTCATGCTTTGGAGGCCGCAGGTTTTCAGCTCATCGATGGCATCCAGACCTTCGGTCGCAAGTTGGATGGTCCAGTTCAAGCAGCACAGTCCGGCGTTACCGTCCGGCAATTTCGGCCCGCCGACATGGATGAGGTCTGCCGTATCGCGCGCTCTGCGTATCGGTACGATCGGTTCCACAATGATCCGGCCATCGATAAAGACCGCGCCGACATGCTGCATGAAACGTGGGTGAGGAACTCATGTCTTGGCGAAGCTGCGGACGGCGTCGTGGTAGCGGTCGAATCTGGCCGCGTCGCAGGCTTCGTAACGTGCAAGATTGACCGTTCCGCAGAAAAACACGTCGGCTCAGCGATCGGGACCATCGTGTTGGTTGCGACCGCTTCGGAGTTTCGAGCAAAGGGTATCGGGCGAGCCGCCACGCTTGGAGCGCTCGAGTGGTTTCGGGAACGGGGCGTCAACTTTGTTGAAGTGGGGACACAAATCACGAACATTCCTGCAACTCGACTCTACGAAAACGTCGGCTTCCGGTACTTGGGCGGAACTCTAACTTACAGGAGACTCTTGCCGTGAGTTCATCGCATACGATGTCCGCAACAGCGCCAGCGATTCGCGACTCTTTTCTGCCCTATTGCCTCCCGATGATCGGCGAGGAGGAGATCAACGAGGTCGTGGATAGTTTGCGCTCCGGCTGGGTTACCACCGGCCCCAAGGTGAAGCGTTTCGAAGAAGATATGGCGTCCTATATCGGTGCGCGTCATACGATTGCGGTCAACTCGTGTACGGCAGCTTTGCACATCGCTCTCACGGCGCTCGAAGTCGGTCCTGGCGACGATGTGCTGGTGCCGACACTCACATTCTGTTCGACGGCCAACGTCGTGTTGCATCTCGGAGCGCGCCCGGTGCTTGTTGATGTCGACGAGAACGGACACATCTCCCTCGAATCGGCCGAAGCACACATAACTCCCGCCACCCGCGCAATCATTCCGGTCCACTATGCCGGTGTCGCCTGTGACCTGGAAGCAGTGCACGAGTTTGCGGAGCGTCACGGTATCGAGGTCGTTGAGGACGCTGCCCACGCGATCGGCTGCACTTGGGAGAACCAGAAGATCGGAGCTAGAGGTCGAGCCATTGCATTCAGTTTCTACGCCACGAAGAACATGACTACCGGCGAGGGCGGCCTGATTGCAACAGAGGATTCGAAGTTAGCCGACCACATGAGAGCTCTGTCATTGCATGGAATGAGCCGTGATGCCTGGAAAAGGTACTCGGAGACTGGCTCCTGGTTCTACGAAGTTTTGGACCCGGGATACAAAGACAACATGACAGACATCCAGGCAGCGATTGGCATCCACCAATTGCGCAAGTTGGACGGGTTCATTGCGCGGCGGCAAGAAATCGCAGCCCGATACGACGAAGCATTTTCAGGGCTGAAAACGTTTGATTTGCCGCAACGACTGCCGCAACGGAATCACATTTACCATCTTTATACGATACGGCTCCAGCTGGGCAGACTGAAGATAAACAGGTCCGAGTTTATTGATGAGTTGCGTCGTCTCAAGATCGGCACCAGCGTGCATTTCATCCCGCTGCACCGGCACCCTCTCTTTCAACGGGTGGCGGAGACAGCGCCGGACCGATTTCCTAACGCGGAGACGATCTACCAAGGAGTACTTTCCCTTCCCCTGTATCCGAAGATGTCCGATCAGGACGTAGAGGACACGATCACCGCCGTCCAAACAGTCGTGCGGCAACATCGGGTTCAATCGCGATCTTAAGTTCGAATCAGACACACCGGACTCACATTGATGTTTTGGTGCATCCAGGTTTTCTTGACACCCCACATATCGACCAATTGCGATGCAGCTGACCGGTCATGAAAAACTGCTGCGACATAGCCGAATCCCCCGCATTCAATCAGCTTTTTGAGGTTTGAATCTGGAAAGGAAGTTATGACGAAGTCCAAGGTTCGTGTCGACATTCTGGTGCGTGTTATTGCGGATTTGCTCATTCTGAACACCTCCCTAGTGATAGCCCTCGTGCCCCGGGCGATTTGGAAACATGGAAACCTCACTTCCATGCCTACGTGGGTACTGGCTGCCTGTTTGATGACGGTCATCGGTCCTTTTCTGTTCTACCGCATGGGGTTTTACACCCGGGGCCGCTCCTACGCGAGTCGTTATAAGGTTTTGGTGATCGTTCAGGCGTCGTCCCTCTTGTTCTTGATCGTGGCACTATGCCTGTACTTCATCCGGCTACAACCATCATTTCCCCGTTCGGTGCTGATTTTGGACTGGGCGGTCAGCACAACGCTTCTGCTAGGGGCTCGTCTGTGGGCCCAACTCTGGAAATATGCCCTGGCCGAGGAGAACAAGTGGGCGAATGCATCGAATGGAGTTGCAGGCCGGAACGTGCTGGTGATCGGCGGTGCTGGGTATATTGGCTCTGCTCTGCTGCCTAAATTGCTCGACCACGGCTACCGGGTCCGTCTACTCGACTGTTTCCTATATGGCGAAGAACCGATCAAGCCCTTTATGACACATCCCAACCTTGAGATCCACCGCGGAGACTTCCGCAATATCGACACCGTCGTGGCAGCGATGAAGGGCATGAATTCGGTGGTGCATCTCGGTGGAATTGTTGGCGATCCGGCGTGTGCGCTCGACGAGGAGCTGACCATTCAGACCAATCTGATTGCGACTCGGATGATCGCGCAGGTCGCCAAAGGAAATGGCATTTCGCGGTTTGTGTTTGCCAGCAGCTGTTCTGTGTACGGCGCGAGCGATCTCATCCTGAACGAGAAGTCTGCGCTGAACCCGGTTTCCCTGTACGCGCGAAGCAAGATCGCTTCTGAGCAGGTTCTGCTGCCTTTGCGTGGAAACGGCTTTGAGCCGGTCATTCTGCGCTTCGGCACGATTTATGGTTTGTCCGGCCGCACCCGTTTCGATCTGGTCGTAAATCTGCTCGCCGCTAAGGCGTTGGTTGAAGGGGTGATCACGGTCTTCGGCAAGGACCAATGGCGACCGTTCCTGCACGTGCATGACGCTGCGCGCTCGGTTCTTGCATCACTGGACGCAAGGTCTGCTTCAGTCTCTGCGGTGATCTTCAACGTTGGCTGCGACGAGCAAAACCGGACTTTAGGCCAGATTGGGGAGCTTATCCGCGATATGGTTCCCGGATCGGTGTTGCGCTGCACGGAGGATAACGTTGACCGTCGAAATTACCGGGTCGAATTCCGCCGCATCCGGGAGACCCTGGGATTTGAGCCCGTTTGGAAAATAGAAGCCGGAGTTCGTCAGGTTCTGGACGCGATCGCCAGCGGCAAAGTTACTGACTATCAGGATCCGAAGTATAGCAATGTAAAATTCTTGAGTGCGCCGGATGCCCGGGAGTGCCTGCCTGTGCACGAGGATTGGGTCACGAAGTTCCTGCAATATCCGAACGAGGCGCCCGGCATCGCATAGCGACCGCTGCAGGCGCGGGCGGCCCTTCGACTGCGCTCAGGGCAGGCTGCGCCCGTGCAGAACTATGAGAACTTCACTTAGTACGTCCCGGATTCCTCTGGCTGCGCCTCCATCTCCGTGATCGTGATGGGCGTCAAGTTCCTCTGTCGCAGTTGCTGGTTGAGCTGGGTCAGGCCGGATGTCTTCAGTTCATTCCATTCCATGATCCGTAGCTTCGCTGCCTGGCTCGATTCCTGGTACAAGGCAAGCGCCTGAGAAGGCACCGCCCGATCGCCACTCTCAACCACTCTCAACGCGGAAGCGACTCCTGTGCTCGCTGTTTCCAGCCCCATTGCGCCGCCTGAGCCCCCACTTCCCTTCAGTATTTCCCCGATCCCGGCTTCAACCTGCGCCACGCTTCCTTTCAATTCAGCCACTGGTCCGGTGAGCTTTTGCTCGAGCGCGGACAGTTGCTTCCGCACGGAACTGATCTCAGCCAGCGCCTGCCGGCTGAGAACCGCTTCCGCAAAAATCTGCCAGCCAAGCTGGAACTGCTGTTCCAGTTCCTTGGGGGTTGCCGGCGATCGAGGATCCATGGCAACATTCAGCGGTTGAGTCCAAGTCTTTCCATCCACCGTGAGCCGCACCTGATAGGTCCCTGGCACAGCGCGCGGGCCACGGGGCGCCGAACGCTCATCCTCATCTAGTAAATCCGCCTGCTTCTCGCCCGAACCTGTCCAGGTCAGATCCCACACGAAGCGGTGCATTCCCGGCGTCTTCTCCACTACCTCTGGCTTCGGAAGCCAGCGCTCAGCTACGGGCAGCGGAGGTCCCTTCCGTTCCCTGCTATCCTCGGAGGAAAAACTGCTGACCAAGTTCTGCTTCGCATCGAAAAGTTCGATCTTGACCCGGCTCGCGGTCGTCTTCACATAGTAATCAATGATGGCGCCGTTAGGCGGATTGTCTGCCGTGGGCTCTTCCGGCGGAAGAGGGCTTCCAAGAAACTTGTCGTTGTCCACGCGGAGGGCCGTGGCTGGCCGAAAAAGCCAGGCGCCTGCGGCCTTCATTGCGTCGTCCATCTGCCGCAATGGTGTGATGTCGTCGAGTATCCAGAAAGAACGGCCGAATGTGGCGATCACCAGGTCGTCTCCATGGATGACCATGTCTTGGACCGAGGTCGTGGGAAGGTTCAACTGCAATGACTGCCAGTGGCCGCCGTCGTCGAACGACAGATAGATGCTCCGTTCCGTGCCAGCAAACAGCAATCCCTTTTTGAACGGATCTTCCCGCACCGCCCGCAAAAATGACGGCGCGCTGATCCCGTCAGCGATCAACTGCCAGGTCGCACCGTAATCGCGGGTGCGGTATAGATAGGGTGTTTGATCATCCAGTCGATGGCGATCCACCGCCGCATAGGCTTCTGCGGGATTGAAGTGGGAAGCTTCAATCAGCGAGATTTTGCTCCAGTCTCCCACTCCCTTAGGCGTTACATCCGTCCACTTCTTCCCCCCGTCTCGCGTGAGATGGATTAACCCCGTGTCGCTGCCTGCCCAGATCAGCCTGCCATCCAAGCTGGAGGGCGCGATGGTAAACACCACGCCATAGCCACGCTGCTTTGCATTCTCCACGGTTGGCGGACCCTCCGGTTTCTTGTCACCAACCTTCTGCGTTGCTCCCGTCAGATCAGGGCTGATCGCGTCCCAATGCAAGCCTCCATCGGTCGTTTTCATCACATATTGCGTTCCCAAGTACAGCGTCTTCTTATCGAAAGGCGAGAACAACAGCACCGGCGTCCAGGGATCGCGGTATTTCCGCTCGGCAATTTCGGTGTTCCAGGTTGGAAAAGGCCACGGCGTGATGTCCTGGCTGAGCGAGGTTCGAACATTGAAGCGGACAACTCCGCCATAGGTTTGGCTCACATAGAGGATGTTCGGGTCTTTGGGGTCGGGCGCGACGTATCCGCTCTCGCTGCCAGTGGCTGAGAACCAGTCGCGCGGCGTGATCTGTCCGTGATCGGTGCGGCTTAGAATCGCCATGCCTCCGCTGTCTTGCTGGTTGCCGTACACAACATAAGGAAACTGGTCGTCTGTAATCACGTGGTAAACCTGCGCGGTCGGCTGCTTGTACCAGGAAGTCCAAGTCCGGCCATAATCAACGCTGATCGTAGCTCCCTGATCCGTACCCAAAACCATGCGTGCGGAATCCTTGGGATCCACCCAAATCTGGTGATAATCGTCTCCTCCGGGTGCGCCGCGAACAACCGAAACCGTCTTGCCACCGTCTGCCGAGCGGTAGAGCGCGGTATTCGGAATATAGACAACATCTGGATTCTGCGGATCTATTGTCGGTTGGCTGAAATACCAGGCGCGGCCGGTGAGACGTTTATCCGCGTTTGCCAGCGCCCACGTATTGCCGCCGTCGTCGGAGCGGTACAGTCCTCCGGATGGTTTGGTGTCAATGAGTGCATACACTCGCTGGCCATTTGCAGAAACAGCGACGCCCACGCGTCCCCAATCACCACCCGGCAGTCCATTCCCGGTGAGGCGCGTCCACGACAGACCTGCATCCTGCGAACGGAAGAGACCGCTGCCCGGTCCATCGATCGGCGCGTAAGTACTCCAGGTTGAACGCCGGGTTCGCCACATCGTCGCAAACAAAATATTCGGGCTTGCTGCGGCCATCGCGAGGTCCGCAGCTCCCATCTCCGACCCCTGATCCAAAACCCTGGTCCAGTTGGAACCGCCATCGGTTGATTTGTAAACGCCTCGTTCGTTGTTGGACCCGTAGGCATGCCCAAGAACGGCGACGTACACCACGCTGGCATTCTGCGGGTCCACCACAATGCGGCTAATCTGGCGGGAGTCCCGCAATCCGATGTTCGTCCATGTCTGCCCGCCGTCCGACGATTTATAAGCGCCATCTCCCGATGACAGAGTGGAGCGTATGTCCGACTCCCCGGTGCCTGCATAAATCACTTGCGGGTCGGACGGAGCCACGGCCAGTGCGCCGATGGAAGCCACGCGTTGCTCATCGAAAATCGGCTTCCAAACTACGCCCCCGTCGGTGGTCTGCCAAATCCCGCCATTGACGGCACCGAAGTAAAACGTATTGGGATTGCCCGGCACCCCTGCCACCGCGACCGCGCGGCCCCCGCGGAATGGCCCGATCAACCGCCAGCGGAGGCCGCCGTAGACCTCCAGAGGAACTGACTGCCCACTCGCCGATAGCGCAAGGAACAGGCCAACAACCAAAACGATGAAACGGTGATGAAACCGCATCGCAAAGTTATGCACTTAGGTGGTCCTTATTCTGGGATTGATTTAGTGTATTGGATTCGAGCCCAGCCGGTCACGAATCGGAATCTCTTTCCTGCTGTTACAATTCTGCAAATCTAACGTCTAATGCAGCTATCACCTTGGAAAGGGAACATTCATGCGTCTTTTGACCGTATTCGCTGTGCTTATCCTGTGCGCCGCATCATTCGCTCAAAATGCTCCGGCTGAGTCGCAAAGCTCGATGCCCGCGATCGAGCACTTCAGCCCCGATCAAGCCGACAAGTCTCTCGATCCCTGCTCCGACTTCTTTCAATATGCCTGCAGCAAGTGGATCAAGGCCAATCCCATTCCGCCTGACCAAACCCGCTCGGGGACGTTTGCCAAGTTGTTCATCTGGAACGTCGCTGCGGTACACAACACCCTCGAGGCAGCCGCCAAAGCCTCGAATCGCACACCCATCGAACAGAAGGCCGGTGACTACTACGCCTCCTGCATGGATGAATCCGCCATTAATAAGGACGGCATAGCTCCCCTGCAGCCTGCCCTAGACCGAATCGCCCAGCTCCGGGACAAATCTCAGCTTCCGGAACTTGTCGCCAGCATCCACCAGATCATTCCCCCGGCTGACCTAAATAGGGTTGACGCGGAATACGCGGGTGTTCTTTTCGGGCTCTACGCCTGGCCCGATTTCGACAATGCCCGCATGATGCTGGCCGCTCTCGACCAGGGTGGCATGGGCCTACCAGGGCGCGAGTTCTATCTTAACGACGACGACAAATCCAAGCAGATTCGTGAGGAGTATCTCAAACACATTGCCCGCATGCTCGAACTCAGCGGAGAGCCACAATCCCAGGCCGCCACCGACGCCCAATCGGTGCTCAGCATCGAGACCGGGCTGGCCCATGCCGCGATGGATATCGTCGCCCGCCGCGATCCTAAGAACCAGAACAACAAAATGTCGCTGCAGCAGTTGCAGGCGCTCACCCCCTCATTCGGCTGGAGCCGCTATTTCGGCGCCATGCACGCGCTGGCGTCACCGCAGTATTTGGTGCTCGCACCCGATTTCTTCCGTGGTGTGGAAAAACTGATTTCCTCTGAACCGGTCGATCATTGGCGCGCCTACCTGCGTTTCTCGACCCTGCACTTGATGGCCCCTTACCTGAGCCAGCCTTTCGTTGACCAGGACTTCGACTTCTTCCAGCGCACACTTTTGGGCGCCCCGGAGAACCAACCACGCTGGCGGCGATGCTCGGTATACGCCGACGCAGATATGGGAGAAGCTGTAGGACAAGCGTACGTGGCCAAGTATTTTCCGCCGGAAAACAAAGAACGCATGCTGGAGATGGTGAAGGCCATCGAAGCCGCGCTTAGTGAGGATATTGACGCCGCTTCCTGGATGTCGCCTCAAACCAAGCAACTGGCGCACGTGAAACTCGCCGCGCAAGTGGACAAAATAGGATATCCCGACCACTGGATCGACTACTCCTCTCTTGAGATCAAGCGGGGCGACTTCCTCGGCAACGTGCAACGTTCGGCGCGGTTCGAAATTGAGCACCGCATGGCCAAGTTCGGCAAACCAGCAGATCGGCAACAGTGGGGCATGACCCCGCCGACAGTCAACGCCTATGAAGATCCGCAGACCAACACCATCAACTTCCCTGCCGGCATTCTGCAGCCGCCATTTTTCGACGCGGCACAGATTGACGCGGTGAATTATGGTGGCATCGGGATGGTCATCGGCCACGAGATCACTCACGGCTACGACGATCAGGGCCGCAAATTCGACGCCGTCGGCAACCTGCGCGACTGGTGGACCCCAGCCGATTCCGCGAACTACGATGAGCGGGACAAATGCATTACTGACGAATACACGCAGGAAGTTCCCGAAGCCGGTGTCAAACAGAACGGAAAACTCTCAGCCGGAGAAGATACGGCCGACAATGGCGGCGTCCACTTGGCGCTGGGCGGTCTGCAGAACACACTTAAATCGCGAGGCAAAGACTTGGACACAGTCGCGGATGACGGTCTGACAGAATTGCAGAATTTCTTTTTGTCTTACGCTAACATCTGGTGCGGGGATTGGCGGCCGGAGGCGGCGCGCACCGCGGTCATGACGCAAGGACATTCGCTCAATCGTTACCGCATCAACAACGTCGTCGGCAACATGCCGGAATTTGCCCACGCCTTCGGTTGCCACGCCGGCCAGGCGATGGTCCACGCCAACGCTTGCCGGGTTTGGTAACGCCGCCATGATCACGCAGGGGCGGGTGCCCTCACCCGCCCGGCGGAGTGACAGATCCGCAGCCGGTCTGTAGCGCCGCAAACCGGAGCGGTCGTCTCTTCCGTGCCATCCGCGTGTTCGACACGTCCATCCGCCAGCAGCGTCTCGCCTTCCGCAAGCGTCACGTAGAAAGGGTGGCCGATAAAGGGGAGCGAGAAATCGCTCCCCTTTTTTCAGCTTCCCAACTACCTTAGTACTTGACAGTCTCCTTTTTCTTCGTGATCTTCCATCCGTAGTTGCACGTTGGAGGACCCGAGCTCCACTGCGTTCCTTGCCAATTCGGATTGGTGATCACCTTTCCTTTCTGGTCATACAATTTGACGGCGAACGTTAGCCCCGAATTGTCCGGGAAATCGCTGCACTGTACCACGCCGTAGTCCTCGCTCACCGCACCGAACGCCCAATTCCAAATTTGATTATGGGCGGGGGTTTTGGCCAGCGTCGTCTTCTGTCCCGTGGTCTTGTCTTCACTCACCACGTTCCATGTCGCGCAGTAATTTTTTCCCGGTTTGCAGGTGGGGGTAATTGTGCCAAGGATGGTGTCTCCCACGCTGACATCGAGCGGCGTGCTGTGCCACGTATCTCCATTTACGCAGCAATTCCAGCTCGCGATTAGCCAGTAGGCACCGGCACTTATATAGCAGCCTCCCCCCCATTGCATCACCGGCTGAACGATACTGATGACATCGTTCATGTCCTCAAAGCCGGGGAAGAAGTAGTCACACTGTCCATCGTTGCTCGTCGGTGACGGCGGCACGGGCCAGGTGGCGCTAATCTTGTAGTAGGACTGGCTGGTCGTGGCCGATACGGACTCCAGCCAACCGCTTATTGTGAGTGGATTTATCTCACTCGCTTTCGCATCGGCGGGCACAACTGCTCCGTCATGCGTGTAGTGAGGGTAGTTGCAAACATGAGCTGCTTCTACCGAGCCATCCGCATGTTGGACGCCTCCGTCCGCCAGCAGTGTGTTGCCTTCCGCCAGCAGCAAGACGCAGGACGGGTGGAAGTAGCCGAACGGTGTAATTACGTAGTCCTCCGGGACAACCGCAGGACGGTTCGCGGGCACGATTTCCTGCCCAATCAACGGGGCAGACAACGCCAGAATGACCGCCAGAACCACGAAGCCAGACAGACAGTAACTGGTCGACGGTTTTATAACCTTGGTCATATTTAATCTCCTATCGAGGCCCAGGAAGTTTTCGAGAGAATACGATCGGTGTGGACCTCAGACATTCACCTCATATTAGTCCCGGGGCTTGTTTTGCATAGGAGCCAGATCACAGGGAGACGTGATAACAAGAAAGCTCTGTGGCGTCGCCGCTTCGGCGGCGCCAAAGCCGACCGATTGCCCACCGCTCGTTTTCTGGGCGCTCCTCTCTCGCCGGTTAATGTGCAAATTGTTGCAGCTCCGCAGCCAAAGCGACCGCTTCTCCCGGCAAACTCATCCATCGCCTAACAACTCTCACAACTCCTTGTGCTATATTCAGCGAACGAACGGTTCGTGTTGTGGTCAGAAGACAGCACTCTGCACTCGATATCATGGGTGGACCTTCTGATTTGCGACGCTGCAATTCTCACTCCCAGGGTTGCGAGACCTCTCGTGATACGGTTTTCCATAAGACATAAAGGAGCAAGTGAAATGAAGCCTCGCATGGTGATTTGCATGATCGTTACGCTTGCATTGTCGCTGGGCATAACTGTCTCCCGCTCTTCTGGGCAGGCCGTTCGTGAAACAACGGTCAACGGATTCAAGATCCGTGGATTCAAGATCGATGGATCAAAGATTGTGGTTCCGGAATCCAGCATTCCCCATCCCGGCCGCATACATACCAACTACTTCTTCGTTGTTCCGGACGTGCCGAATCCAGACCAACCTCCTCCTGATGCAGAGACACCGTCGTCACTGGCCTGCGTGTACAAGCTGGTGAAAGGACCCGAGGGTTGTCCGATCGCCACCAGCACGAATGTCCCGACCGGGGGCTGGGGAGCCATCGGCATTGTGGATGCCGGAGATTACCCAACGGCCGCGCATGACCTTCACGTATTCTCCAAACAATTTGGTCTGCCCGACGCCGACTTCCAGAAGGTGTATGCCGACGGCCACAAGCCTCCAGTCTATTCCGGTTGGGACGTTGAAGAATCGCTGGACATCGAGTGGGCCCATGCCATGGCGCCGAAAGCCAAGATTTTCCTGATCGAGTCCAAGCTGTGCATGTCCAAACGGTGCAACACGGATCCCACCTGGCAGGCGGAGCAGGTGGGAGGAAACATAGTGGCGCAGAATGGCGGCGGTGTGGTCAGCAACAGCTGGGGAGACCAAGAGTGGCCGGCTGAGACGAAATATGACAAGTATTTCCTCACTCCCGGAGTGGTCTACTTTGCCGCCAGTGGAGACTCAGGCATCGGAGTCAGTTCGCATCCCGCGGCATCTCCGAACGTAGTCGCGGTCGGCGGCACCTATTTCAATCGAGATTCAAACGGCAAGTTTACCTACGAAACTTACGGCGGAGGCGGTGGCGACGTCAGTCCGTATGAGGCCAGACCAAGCTACCAGAACATCATCGAAAAGATTATCGGGAGCAAGCGGGGATACCCGGATGTCGCATCCGATTTCTGCTACGCGCCAATTTACATTTATGGAGGCTGGACTGAGGTCTGTGGTACGAGCTGGTCGTCCCCCACTTTTGCGGGGATCGTGAATGCTGCCGGCAGCAAAAAGAAATCGACTAAAGACGAACTCACCATGATTTACAAGGAGTACGCCAACAAGCAGGAGTATAAGGCCGATTTCTACGACATCACCACGGGCGACTCGCACTGCGTGGTCGGCTGGAACCTTTGCGCCGGCGTCGGCTCCCCGCGCACCTACAAGGGAAAATGATTTGTAGAGATGCTTGGTTTCTCGGTAGTGGCTCAGTTTGATGGGAAAGCGAGCCAAACGCGCGATTATGGTGTCGCAAAGAACGCGACACATCGCGGCTCGCTCAGATCCCCTTCGACTTCGCTCAGGGCAGGCTCTCGGTGCGCAAAGAACACTTCCTCGGGATGGCAAATCAAACTGAGCCACTGCCGGTTTTCAAGCCCTGTCGTGAGACAGGGATTTTTACGTGATCCTGGTGTTGTGTCCAAAACCCTTGCTACTCGAATACCTCGGCCTGCTGAAAGGGCGTACCTAGCTGGTCCTTGGCAGAAATAATGGGCTCGCCGACAAGTTCCCATCGGATGTTCACATCCGGATCGTTCCACGCCAGTGTGCGCTCGAATTCCGGACGGTAGAAGTCTGTCGCCTTGTATAGGACGTGAGCTTCCGCAAGCACACAGAAACCATGCGCCAGTCCGGGCGGAATCCACAAGATCTTTTTGTTCTCGGCCGACAGAGTGGCCCCCCACCACTTGCCAAAGGCAGGAGAGCTCCGCCGCAAATCCACGGCGACGTCAAAAATCTCACCCGAGGTCACGCGAATCAGCTTGCCCTGGGAATGCCGGACCTGATAGTGCAGCCCGCGCAAGACGTTCTTTGCCGAAAACGAATGATTGTCCTGCACAAACCGCTCCCGGATGCCGAGATCGGCCATCACCCGCTCGTTGTAACTCTCCAGAAAGAATCCTCGGGCGTCGCCAAAGACTTTCGGTTCCAGAATCAGAACGCCGGGCAGTGAAGTTTCGTGGGCCGTCATAACAGAGAACTGTTGAGTGTACAGGAATTCAAGGTGATATACCGCCTATACGCTCTCAGGTAGAAACGAGAATTGAGTTCGAGCGCCATAGCCTGCTTTGGAACAGTTGGCCGGGCAACCGCGCAGATCCATGACTCCAGATCAGGTTGCCTGATTGCCAAGCTTCTGCCTATCAAGTTGTGTGAATAGCCGGTTTTTCAGCCTTGGGATTCGTGGACAGAGATTTCCACAGATATTTAGCCTTGACAGACAGTGTTCCATGGTAGAGAATCCTCCCGCTCTTCCCCTCCTACAGTAGGCCTGCACTTTGGTGTGTTTCGCCCAGTCAGGCTCCACTGTTGGTCTTAGTTTCCCTGCTCACTTGCAAAGACTCACCGGACTGCTTGGCCGCAGCGAATGACAGAGCGGAAAAGCTTCATTCCGTTCCCGATGCTGCTTCGGCCCAGGTGGCCCGTTTGTAGGTTGTGTGCGGCATGTAAATACGCCAGCCTGCTGGCAAGACGGGGAAGTTCACGTGAATGCAGCTACTGCCCGGCCGGGTGTAGTCGTATTAAAGAACGGCCTCAATGTCGTCGCTTTCAATGCCGAAGCGCTCCACATACTGACTTATCCAGACAGTGCCGATGACATTCATGATCTGAATGCCTGGCTGTCAAGCTCCGTAGTTGCCCGTTTGGCGGACCGACGAGCGCCCAACCGACTTAGCATCGTCCCCGAATTCAAGTCGGGTAAGAGGACCTACCTCTGCAATTCTTTTCCGATTAACTTCAGCAGAGGCACCCGCGAAACCAATCATTCGGCATTCGCGCTGTTGTTGGAAAGGAAAGCGAATGGCGGGATATCAATAGCGACGATCTCAGCCCGCTTCTCTCTGACACCGCGTGAGGGGGAAACCGTAAAGCTTCTGCTGCAGGGTCTTACGAGCAAAGAAATCGCAGAGCGGATGGAGATCAGCCCTAATACGGTGAAGGCCTTTCTCCGCCTGGTGATGGTGAAGATGGGCGTCTCCACTCGCTCTGGGATCATCGGGAAACTCTTATGATCGTATTTGTAAATATTGCAGTTGGCAACAACACAAAACAAAGGAGCGGCGTATGACTCATTTTCTTATGGAGCTCTATGGGAACGACGAAGGCCAGGACATCGCCGAATATGCGGTAATGCTGGCTGTCATTCTGGTGATCGTAGTAGGCACGATCCGGTTGATCGGAGGAAACGCGAATACTGTGTTTTCCAGCGTCGCGAGCTCAATCGGTGGTTGATTACGAAGCGATGTGCTGGACCGTGCTCTCGGTTCCGTGAGTCCAGGTGCGTCTGGGCAATTGCGGGACCCACGAAATATGCTGATCGATCGCCAGACGGATCGGTGCTCGCGCTTTCAGTGCGCTTCGCGCCGGCCCGAGCGCCAATGGAGAGTGCACGAGCGGCTACACCAAAGATAGGAAATGCCAGCCAGCAACTCCGCAGCGACACCTCGCCGCGCGGCGTTTCTGACTGGCTGGCCGTTGATCGCGCAGGGTTGCAATCAGGCTCTACCCTTGGCCGGGCTGCCGGGAAGGGCGGCGCTCTCACTACAAAAAGCGCGTGCTTTCGTTCCCTATCTTGGAGGCACCATGGCAACTTGACGGGGTGGTGCCGCCAATTGCTGGTTTATGATTTGGCGCAAAGCGACGTAATCCAGCGCGCCGCTGAAAAAGTGGCCGTTGATGAAAAAGCTTGGGGTGCCGCTCAAACCAAGACGCGTTCCCTCGGCGCGGTCCTGTTGCACCGACGCGGCTTCATCTCCTTCGTCAAGGCACTTGCCAAATTGGGCCCAATCCAGGTGTAAGTTGAGGGCGTGTTCCTTGAGTCGTTCAACGTCCAGCTCTTTGCTGCGGAACAGTTCGTCATGATATTCCCAGAACTTGCCTTGTTTGCCGGCACAACGCGCCGCTTCGGCAGCCTTTTCGGCATGAGCGTGCATTGGTAAAGGAAAGTCTTTATAGGTCACGGCGAGCTTACTTCCAAACTCGCTCTCCAGTCTGGTAATATCTGGCGCCACTTTCTGGCAATAGGGACACTCGTAGTCGGCGAACTCTATTAACATTACCGGCGCGTCTCTTGACCCGAAAGTGTTACCGCTCTCTACACTCACGTTTGCGCTGGGTGGCGCAAGCTCGACAATCACGCTGACTTGCTCACGGATCGCTTTCACATAGGCCGTACGGATCTTGTCCGTCCGCAACTGTCGGATTTTGTCCAGGATCTTTCCCCGCACCACATCGTACGGCTGTTCGGTTTCCAAGCCTTCGTAATAGACCTTCAGTTGATCTTCAGTTGGATCTTTCACCTGCGACTTGATGTCCCGGTCCACAAGCTGGTCGACAGTGAGATTCTCACTCTTTGCTTTCTGCTCCAGTAATTGTTTGCCGATCAGGTCATCGAGCGCTTTACTTTCGACTTGATAATACTGGTAACCCGCTTGCAACAGCTTGGCTGATTCTTCTCGCTCAAGGTCAGCCATGGTCAGCTTCACCCCGCCTACCTGTGCGACTATAGCTGCGTTATTCTGGGCAACAGCACTATCGAGATTGAGCAAGGCCAGGACAATCCCTAATCCCAGCCCTAGTAATTTTTGCGATATCAACATAGCTCCTCCCCCTTTTCCACAAAGTTAGTCGAACGGGAACACGCAGGAAGAATCTCGCCAGACAAAGAGTGGCTCTTATGTCTGGCGAGCCTTCGATACTGGTTAGCTAGCCACCCACGTGGGGCCAGTCAACCATCTCTGTTCAATCGAACTTAGTGTCCGGTGCCGCAGGTGCAGATGCCCTTTCCGCTGCCGTCCAGCACAATCGCGTAGCATTGGGCTTCGAGGGCGTTCAACTCACCTGTGCTTAGCGTCGCCTCGGGCGACCACGACTCGGTTATTGCGAACTTGCTATCTTGGATATGAGTAACCCACGGGCGCACCGTCGCCTTCGGCGAGATCCCCGAAGTCGGAGTTGGGCAGCTTCCGCCAGATGTGGCGGCGGAAACCATCGTGATCGACCCACTGGTGAGAGTGGTACCGGTCAGGGGATTAGAGGTTAAGTCCCCGTTCACGGATAGCTTGCGGAGATCATTGGGCGTGACTGGGCAGCTACAGCACTCTGACATCTCCTCATTAGGGTCAAATACGAAGATGTCCTCACATAGAGTGGCGTAGGTTGTACCCGCGTTGACCAAGCGCACCGTAGCGTCTGGAGCACTTGAGGTATTGGCATTTGAGAAGTAGTCGAGCCTGAGTGTGTCGGCCGGGATGCCCGCGGGGGCGTCGCCTGCCCAAGCGCTCCCAACAAACAGTGCGAGGGTGGCTACGACCGCAAACACGATTAGCATTTTGGGGCGAATCATTCTTTATTCTCCTAAGATGGGATTACGCCGCCTGGCCGGAGGGGGATGGTCGGCTTCTGTGGCGTATCGAGAACTGTATTCTTAATTGAGAGCTTTACAATTCTCCAAATGCACTAGTCGCTGCGACTAGGCCGAGGAACTAACCAATCCGGCTAATCCATTCTTGGATTACGTTTAGGCTCCGCGATTTTCTTGACAATCCCAAGTGGCGGAGGTTCATCTGGCCTGATCAAACTTAGCCGTTCCTGACGTCCATCATTCCCGCGAATCGTGCAACCCAGGGTGATCCGACGAAAAGGCTATCAGGCCGCGCATAGCGCGGAAGGGTCGATGGTCATGAATTGCGCATCAAATTAGGTCGAAATCAGCGACATTGCCAGACGCTAAAAAAGGCCGCGGCAAAACAGGTTTCTTGCTCGAAGAAAACGGCTCTGACTTATGGAACAGATTTTCTCTGGTGTGAAAAACAGTCGTCCACGACGAATTCAACTCTGATTACTGTCGTACCGTTAAAAGTAACGATCGCGGTAACTCACCCGACAGAGATACTCTGGTGTAAGGCCCACACCTGCGACCACACATTCAGGACGTAAGTTCTATCCTTAGTTACACACTTCAATCTGGTTTCCGTCCGGCACGGACCGGCCCCCGATCAAACCGCGCTGCAAAAAATGCGCTGGCATAGCGATTGCACTAAATGCCGCTCGCAGTTCCCCCGCGCGAGCTATGGCAAAGCCTGTCCATACAGTCTTAGTGTGCGCCTTATTGGTGGGGCCTGGCCTTGCCCAAACCCCGACCGTCCGCGTACTGCCTTGGAATGACCACTCGGCAGCTGTTTCGCTCACCTTTGATGACGCGAAGCCAGTGCAGCTAGATGTAGCCGTTCCGGAATTGAATAAGCGCCATTTACACGCAACTTTCTTCGTTATTGTCTCCAAACTTACCCGCCTGGATGACTGGAGGAGAGCGCAAGCGCAAGGTCACGAAATTGGCAGCCATTCCGTGAGCCACGAACACCCGGATGCGCTAACCCGGGAAAATTTGCGATGTTGGGATTCCCGGGTTCCAATTCCCCTTTTACCCCAGGATGCACTTACTTCCCACCGGGCACGTTTTCTATTCGGCACCATCCTCTGCAGCGCTCGACTTCGATCCTACTGCCCAGACCTGGACTCTGGTTGCCTGGACCATTTATCCGGGGCTGAATGATCCAAACGGAGAGCGCACCTACGGAACATCGGTATTGCTCCCGCTCACACCGCAGAACAACTATGGCCCCAAGGTGATGATCATGGGCGGGGACAATCCTGCCACGGATAGCACGGAGCTCATTGACTTAAGTCCAGCGGGAGGGAAAATTTCCACTGCCTGCCCGAACTACGCCCCGTGCTGGGTGCAGGGTCCAAAGATGGCTCAGAGACGGGTCGAGATGGAAGCCACGATCCTGCCGAATGGCAAGGTGCTCGTAGACGGAGGCTCCGGCCATGACGAGGATGCAACCACAGCTAGCCTGAAGGCGGAGATTTACGACCCGGTATCCAACTCGTTCTCCTCAGCGGGCAGCAATGCTTTCCCGAGGCTTTATCACAATACGCAGCTGCTGCTGCCAGACGGGACTGTTCTCCTCGCTGGTGGCAATCCCGCTCAAGGGACCTTTGAGAAGCATATCGAGATTTATCAGCCCTCTTACCTTTTCAATGCCGATGGGAGTCCGGCGACCCGACCCCAGCTTACGGGTAACCCACCGAGTTCGCTCACCTATGGTCAGCCGTTCAATTTATCGACTCCAGATGCATCGACGATCGCCTCGGTGGTTCTCATGAAAGCTGGGTCGGTGACACACTCCTTCGACATGGATCAACGCTACGTCGGTCTGTCGTTCACCATGGGGAAAGCCACGGGGAGCCTCAACGTCACCGGGCCCCCCAACTCGAACGTCGCGCCTCCCGGCTACTACATGCTCTTCCTGGTAAGTAAGGCCGGGACACCTTCACTCGCCGCCTGGGTGCAGGTTTCCGGTTCTGCCGCGGAGGTCGTCAAAGTTGAGATGCATCCCGAGCGAGTGCCCACACCCGCTTACGTATTCCAACGGAAGCACGTGACGGAGTCGCCATTGCCTCTACGCAAGGAGATGCATCTCCATTGATTCAGATTAGGACATCATTGCAAGCCTGCATCTCTTGACAGTCATTTTACATTTCGGTGACAACTCGGGGCGCAACGAATTGTTAAACTACTTCCAGGAGGAAAAGACCTTGGGACTAAAAAACTTGGCGGTAATCACTCTTCTATTTCTCGGCTGCAGCGCTGCTTTCGGGCAGAAACACTCCAGCCTCGGGTTCCTCAGCTATGACAAAACGATTCAGTATTGCGACTACGAAGTGCTCACGGTGAAACCTCCATTCGCCGCAGGCGTTCACAACCTGCAAGGCTGCCCAGGTGGCTCAAGTGGCAATGGCATTATGGTTGGGGTAGCGACAGGGGACCTAACGGCTGCCTCAGGTTCGAAGGTGACTGGGAAGGCCTATGCCTTCGCTGACAACGCGGTCGAGGTCGGATACAACGGCGGCTTTGCCTGCGGCTGTGCGGTCCTTTATATAACTAAATTGAAAGCAGCGACGGCAGCAGAATTGAAAGCCGGAGCTCCCTTTGGCTGGGAACTCTATTACAGCCTCTACCCCGGCGAAGAATTCTTCGGTACCTACGGTTTCTTGACAAAACAGTTGGGTGGCTCGAATCCAAACGAGGCCACTTTCAACGTAGTGCGTTAAGCAGAACGGTAGCGCTTCTTTCTGTCTCAAAAGGCCATGCTGATTTTGGGGCTTGGGCTTTTTCGCAGTGTGGACGAGATCGTCCGCGGTCCGTCTAAACTAATCTTCGCGTGACCGGTCTTCGTCTACGATTCGACCAACCCGAGGCGGGCAATGAAATGGTTCATCGGTTGACAAGAGTGATCCTGTTGTTGGGCTGCCTGGAGGCCTCGACGTTCTCGAAAACGACGCTCGCGCAAGCGCCAAAAGAACAGGATTCGGCCGGACAAACTCCTGCCACCGGGCAGGGGTCGGTGGGCCAGAGCGCAGTTGCGCCGACGGCAACCCCGTATCCGCTCGACTCATTCACGGAGTTTTCCGCCGTCATGGTCGGCAGCAGAGTACAGTCTGGTGAAGGCACCGACGAAGGTCATGTCTACCGTTCCGGCAAGCTGATGAGAATGGAGGACCCCGGCAGACGCGGCTACTTCGTCACAGACCTGACCACCGGTGAAACCTACGGCATGTCAGAAGCAGGCTGCATGCATGACAGTCGCCCCTTTATCCGTACCTTCCCGTTTTCCGCTGCGGCGAAGCCAGGCGCCACGGTGACGCGCGTCGCCGCTGGGAAAGGGACAGTGGAGGGCCACTCCTGCCAGATTGAAAATGTTACCGTCTCGTTGCCGGACTTTGCCAACGCACTGCAGATGAGATTGTGGGAGGCGGAAGATCTGCAAGGTTTTCCGATAAAGATTGAATTCCTGCTTCCCGGCGGCCATGAGGCGATTGTTCATTACAGGAATGTCGTTTTGGGTCCGCAGGACCCCACCCTTTTCATTCATCCGAAATCCTGCGAACAACTCCTCAAGCGAGAGTCGACGCCAAAGGCGTCTCCGGCTCAAAAGTAGCAACTGTTTCGCGGTGCGACGTACTTACAGCCACTCACGATGAAATGAAGAACGACAAGAAGGCGAAAGACCAAGAAAGACTCTTGGTAGCTCCGGGCGATCCTCTCGAAGCTGCCGCCCCTCGACGCCTGTCATAAACGTCAAACAGCCACGTTCCCACTACGCGAAGAAACGATTTCGTTCCGCGGCGAGTTCCACTCTGGTCGCTAAACATCCTTCAGTTGGTTCTCATTCAACCCGAAATAGTGACCCAGTTCATGAATGAGCGTAAGGCGGATTTGTTCACGGACCTCGGTCTCGCTGAAGCAGACCGCTTCAATATTTTTCTGATAAAGAACGATGTGATCAGGCCCCGTCAGCAGGTCAAATATGCTCTTCTTGGTCCTGGGCACGCCATGGAAGAGACCCAGAAGCAGCCGCCTTGGCTGCTCCGACCGCGGTGATGGCTGGTTCGGCGGCGTATCCTCTACCAGAACCGCAACATTACGAATGCGACTGCGAAATTCTCGCGGGAGCGAGTCGAGCGCCTCCTCAACTACCTTGACGAAATGCTCGCGCTTCATCCTTCACCCTCAGACCCACATCTTTGCCGTTTAACGGCCGGGCAGACTTTTCGCGAACTCATTCATTTTGCGGATGTACGACGCGTGGGCGAAACACAACACCTGGCTAGACTCCCACTGCCCTGGCTTTGGCATCGTCTTCCCCGTGTTTCTCAGAGCGCGCGACTTGGCTCTCGATCTCGGACCGGAGCCTCTGAATCCGTCCCGAGTATGCGATTGCGGTCAATAGTGCTCCGGCGGCCGCGCCCAGTAGAAAAACGCCGAGTCCGATCCAAGTGTACACGGGGAGGGACCGTCCAATTTCGATGTTTGAGCTCAGTTGAGCTTAGTTGAAAAGACGGTCGAATCTCAAAGATTTCCTGATTCTGTTCCGAAAAACGAACAGGTCTGCTTCGCGAAGGCAAAGGCTCGTGGTCAGCCGGCTTGTACCCTCATAGGTTGGGTGGCCTCTTTCGCCACAGGTCGGTTCAGGGGGACGTGACTCAGCGTGCGATCCAGTGCGCCTGCCAGAACCACGCGAAACTCCGAAGAGAGCAAATTGATATCGAGCTGTAAACCCTGGTCCGTGTAAGACTGGTAAATCGTCATAGACCCGCGACGATGACGATTCGCGCCTACCAGTTCAAGGTTGAGACTCCAGCCGTTCCCCGGCGCAGCACGATAGTGGCCTTTCGCCCTTTGCCAGCGAAGGCAGGGCCCCCCTTCGCTGCGCGGGATGGCATGCAATCCATCACTCCCACGCACCGCGTCGGGTAAGAAAGGCAGCCGCAACTCGAAAGCATCGAAGTCATTGGCGACAAATGCCTCCACCAGGATGCGGCAACAATCATCGAAATCAGCGGCTCCTTTTAGTTGCTCGATGGCCCGGCGGATGGTGAGATCGTTGATAAAGACCTGACGCTGCTCAAGCGTACGCTGCGCAAACCGGCTCAGTTCACCGAGTTCTACATATCCCAGATGCTGAACACCAATCCACACACCGCTGCCCAGCACGACAAAAGCGATGCCCATCGTGCTGCCGCTCGGCCACAGCAAGAATAAACTGCACAAGGCAAACACGGCGGAAACCGCGTATAGAATGATGACCACCTGCCGCTGAGAAAGACCGAGTTCCATGAGTTTGTGGTGGATGTGCTCGCGGTCCGCGGCGAACAGTGGACGTCCGCTCATCCAGCGCCGCAGCACGGAGAGGACGGTTTCCAGGATGGGCAATCCGAAGGAAACCACGGGAATGGCGACTGCCAGAATCGTAGGCGACTTCTCCGCCCCTTGCAGCGCCAGAGCACTCAACATGAAACCGATGAAGAGGCTCCCGGAATCACCCAGAAAGATGGTGGCAGGGTTGAAATTGTAGCGGAGAAAACCCAGGATCGCGCCCGCCAGGGCCAGAGTCATTAACGAAACTAATGCGTTATGGCACAGCAGCGACACTACCAAAACGACGATTGTCGAAAACAAGGCGGAACCCGCAGCCAGCCCATCCAGACCGTCAATCAGATTAAAAGCATTCGTGATGGCGAGAACCCAGACAATTGTGAAGGGAAGGCCGACAAACCAGGGCAGGTTGTATTTGCCAAATAACAAAGGCAAATCAAGAATTCGAAGCCCTCCCGCGAAAAGAATGCACGCGGCTACCGCTTGAACCGTGAACTTGAAATAGGGGCCGACCGGGCGGGTGTCGTCATAAATACCAAGTAAAAGAATTAGAAATCCTGCCGAAAGAATGGTGAGTGGAGTCTTCAAGGAAAACCCGAAGCTCAACTGCGGATGGACCCATCCCACCAGCAGAGCAAGGAGAGTACTCACGAGGAAGGCAAGAAAAATGGCGACGCCGCCAAGCCGCGGAAGTGCAATGCTGTGCAAATGCCGATCAAGGTGGGGTTCGGCGACCCATCCGCGTGCGTTCGCCAGATTTCGTACGTACCGGGTGAAAACAAACGAACAGACCAATGCTACCGTGAAAATGCCTAAGTACGAGAATGTCACCATCTCCCCCCTCAAGCGAGACAGCGTATTTTCTTCAGATCATCCTTTCCTGCCAAATAGTCTTTGACCTGGACGTGACGATCCTGGAGCCAGTGTGGAACAAGCTCTGCCTGCCACCTCGTAGCCGTGGCTTTTGTCGCCAAGTACCGACGCGAATTGCCAAAGCTGAGATACCCCTTGGGGGAGAAGGGAGACTCGAGACAAACTTACTACTCAGGCTGCGTAAGGTTTGCCGCCCGCGTACAGCAAGTTCTCCATCCAGAAAATATCTGAACGCGCCACTTGCATGCAACAGAATTCTCTTCGCCAGAGAGAAAAACTCCGGCAAATCGGGCGAAATTACACGCCCGCGTCGAAATTTGTGGTTGTCTCCGGTAAAACAGCAGCCTAGAATCTTGGAGGACTATGAAAAACTTTGCAGCTTTTCGTTACGTTTTCGCGGTCGCCACTGCCTGTTGCCTGCTGGCACCAATCCCACTTGCCTATGGACAAACAGGGAATGTGGGCCAGACTGGCAGCGCAACGACGGGACCGTCCAGTACCGCCGATCCGGTTTCAGGGCCAACACAAAACGCTGGTTCCCAGGCTAGCTCTCAAGCTCTTCGCATCGGGCCGGGTGACGAGCTTGAAGTCACGGTCTTCGGAGCTTCGGACCTTTCGCAGCATATCCGGGTGGGTTCGGACGGTAATATTTCCATGCCTCTCCTTGGCTCGATCCATGTTGCCGGTGCGACCAGCGCAGAGGCGGAACGAATGATCGCAGAGCAACTGCAGCAGAAGGGGATCCTTAACCATCCACAGGTTTCCGTGTTTGTAAAGGAATATACCAACGGCGAAATTTCTGTTGTCGGGGAGGTGAACAAGCCGGGGGTTTATTCCAGCCTGGGACCGCATCGTCTATTTGACATCTTGCAAACCGCGGGTGGCCTTACCGAAAAGGCAGCTAACACAGTTACGATTTCTCACCGCGCTACGGGAGACGTCGTGACGGCTGAAGTTTCGCCAAAGGATCCTGCTGCCATGGCGCGCAGCAATGTGGAATTGCTGCCGGGCGATACGGTCATAGTTCCGAAGGCCGGTATTGTGTATGTCCTGGGAGAGGTGAACCGGCCGGGCGGATATATCTCAAATTCCACGGTAGGAGTAACGGTGTTGCAGGTCATGGCGGCGGCAGGCGGACCTACTCAATTGGCAGCGGCTGGCAAAACTAAGATGTTGCGTCGTGGCACTAGCGGTGTACAAGAAATACCGGTACCGCTGCAGAAGCTCATGGAGGGCAAGAAGCCGGATATGGCTGTACAACCGGACGACATACTCTACGTACCCACCAGCCGGATCAAAAGTGTGTTGAGTCTGGGATCGATTATCACTCTGTCGAGTCAAGCGGCTGTTTATCGCATACCTTGATCCGCGTGCGTAACTATTCTCAGAATCTCTCGGCGGATCGCCCATTGCTGCCATACAGGCCGAATCGCTCGTGTTCTCATTGGCGATGATGCAGCCTCAGATCGGTGGGTGCCGGTCTGTGAAATGTTGAATGTCAAGGGTTGCTCCCTTCGACGACGCCCATCATTCTTGGTACCAGCGCCTTCCTGGAGAAACGATCTGCGATGGTGAGAGATTGGGTAGAACCACCATCCGCTTTTGCCGCCAAAATGCTCGCCAACACAGCATCCACGTCGCCGTGCTCAGCGGCATAACCGAGTTGCAGGTTCGGATGCTCTTCCATGATGTCGCGGATATGGCTGTGTTGCGGACCAATATAAAGGAACGGCTTCCCCACCGCCAGGATGTTATAGATCTTGCACGGATGCACGATCCCGACAAATTCGTTCCCCATAACCACAACCTGTAAATCGGCAGCCGATAGAGATGCCGACAGCTTGTCGAGCGGCTGGTAGGGGAGGCATACGACATTGTCCATTGCCTGCGCGCGGGCCCGATCTTTGACCTTTTGAAACTCGCTTCCGCCACCGACAAAGCAAAAAACGATGTCCTCGTGGTCGGCGAGACGCTCTGCTGCATCCATCAGCGTGTCCAGGGGATGGCAAGGACTGTGGTTTCCCGAATACATGACCACAAATTTTGCAGACAAATAATGGCGTGCGCGAAACTCCTGCCGGCCCTGCTCGTCACAAAATACTTGGTCTTCGTGGGACCAAGGAGGAATTACGCTGATCTTCGCTTCATCAATGTTCTTCGCGCGGATTCGCTCCTTCATGAACCGATCCAGGGCGACAACCCGATCCGCGCGCCGCAAGCTGTAAAACAACATGCCGGACAGCAGCCGCGCCAGGCGGGACTTCTCGCGAAGCCACCCGGCGGCAATCGCCTCATCCGGGTTGAGGTCCATGGACCAGAAAACCAGCCGGCGAGCCTTGCGAGGGACCGCCAGAGCTGCAATGAACGAGATCAACGGAGGAGAGGTTAAGGCCACGATCACATCAAAGCGCGTTGAGAACAGGATGCGTGCGCTGCAGGTTATGATGAAGGTTGCGAAATCGACGGCCCGCCGCCACTTGCTGCTTTTGCCCAAGCCCGCAGATCGTACGCGGACGATTTTTATGTTCTTCCAGTTTTCCTGATTAGGAAACACTACCGTGGGGTCGTCGTAGCCACGGCGATTGCAAATCACCGTGACTTCATGACCCGCATCGGCCAAAGCGACTGCCAAATCGGTCGCGTGCTGCGCGGTTGAGACTACGTCCGGATAAAACGCATGGTTCAAAACCAGGATCTTCATCGCGTGGATTGTTCCATCGTACCAAGTCGCTAGTGCTCGACGATGTCCTACCCAGACACAACATGCCCATTCGGGCCCCTGAAAACAACTGATTGCTTCTTGCAGATGAGAGTAACACCAACTGATTGGATGGCTCGCGCTGGCGTGGCTTTCTTTGGCCGGGGGTTTAACCGGTGGGATGTGGCTCAGGGTACGATCCAGCGCGTCCGTCAGAACCAAGCGAAACTCCGAATGCAAAGGGGATGCCATCAACGGGAGACTTCGACCCACTTCGGATGCCAGAGATTTGGTCCACACCCGGCTCAGAGGCGAGTATGATGCCGCCATGGAAGAAGACCTCACCCACGGTGCGCAGCCCGCGCAACACCAACCAAGTGTTAGACTAGTAACCCTAAATTCTGCTGTTAGCGAGGAGGAAAGGTACCATGACGAAGAAGAGGCTGCTGATCGGCGCGATTCTCAGCGCGATATTGTTCTGCAGTGGTCTGGCGCTAGCTCAAGAGCCGGTGCAGAACATTGACAAGAACCTACACCCCAACCTAGCAGAAGCACAACACCTCGTTGCTCAAGCCAACAACTACATCACAACAGCGCAGAAAGACAACAGATACGACATGCACGGACACGCGTCGAAGGCGAGGCAACTCTTGGTCCAAGTCAACGAAGAGTTGAAGCTCGCCGCTGAAGATGCCAACGCCGCCGCGAGTCAAAAAAAGAAGTAGACATAGCCTGCACCGCATTACAGGAGTTCAAGGGATAGAGTAGGTGGACGCTTTTTCTTTGGATGGCTGCAGTAGGCACGGATGGTCTGGAAGTGCCGGCTAATGCTGTGGCCGGAATTTCTGATAGTGAAAGGGACCTGAGTCCGGCGCAGGGCGTCCTCCCAAACCTCCGAGGCAAGCGCACGCCACGACGCTGCGATGCTGCCCTCTTGCCATCGTGACTACGGGGTGACCTTCGCAGCTTTCCGTCGCCGCTGCGGCCACCCACGCGGTGGTACCGTGGGTTGCTTGACTCCAATGCGCATTGGTGGCATAGTTGGGCAACGCTGTATGTTCGCTGGTGGCGTCGGGAGTCCGAGAGATCGGATGATAATTCTTCTTTTCTGATTTTTTCCGGTCCGGACACTGGCAAAAACCGCTCCCAGTTTGGCCCGAGAGAAGCAAAACGGTAACCTTCTAACTCGCGGGCAAGAGCGAAGTTAGCCACTCCTCCTCACTAAATACTCATCGGGGTGTCGAAATGATGAGATCAACGTCGTTACCCCTTTTCATTTCGCTGAGGGCGTGGTTCATGCGGACCCAGACGGTAATCAAGGTTGAGGGCATCAGCGCCACCTCTGCTCCCTACGCGGAGCACGACGTCGATCCGAACAGTGCAATTGGCGCCCTGTAGTACACGAAGTGGGCCAACGTTTCGTAATCAGCGATCGGCAGCCCAGCCCGGCGGATGGTCCGGGTGGACCGTGCAGGATTGAAGCGGTGAAGGACCAAGATCGCAGCGGTGAAGCACGAAGGTCGTTTCTGTTCGACCGGAGTATGTGAGAGGTGGACGATGTCAAAACCCAGGCTAGCAATTTTCGTTTGCACAATGTTCGCGCTATTGGGGGCAGGCACGCTCGCACACGCGCAGCAGGTCAACCCTTACTTCTTCGGCATGACCATGACCGGAGGAGAGGTTGGCGCGGAGCCTTGGCCGGTGGTCAATTTCAGCGGAATTCGTCTGTGGGACAGCGACGTGCCATGGTCGCAGCTCAATCCTGCGCCAGGGGTCTACGACTGGAGACTGTTGAACATCTGGATGAATCATGCCAAGCAGAATGGCCAGGACATCATGTACTGCTTTGGCCGGGTGCCCGCCTGGCTATCGTCCGATCCTACCGACAGGTTTTGTGCCAATGAACCCGGCTCGTGTGATCCACCCAGGGACCTCAATGCCGACGGGACTGGCACGGACCAGGGCTGGAAAGACTTCGTCACCGCCATCGCTACTCACGCTGCTGGGCGCATTCACTACTGGGAGCTGTGGAATGAGTTTCCCAATCCGAAGCGATGGCACTTTCCAAAGGCAACCGTGCAGCAACTGGTTCGCATGGGTACGGACGCTCGCCAGATCATTAAGGAGATCGACCCGACCGCAGTGATAATCAGTCAATCGGGCTCGCTGCGGTTTAACGATGATTGTTCCAGATGGGAACAGTTGCTCCAAGCGGGCGGTGGCAGCTACTCGGACGTCATTGCTTTTCACGGGTACACTCAACCCAACGGGCTCGGTGCTCCAATCCCGGAAACGGAGGTAGGTTTGTTGAATGGGCACACGGGCAAGGGCCAACCCTATCCCTGTCTGGGAACCAAGCCCAAGTACAACGGTTTCTACAACCTTCTCCAAATTAACAACCTGACCCAGCCGGTATGGGATACAGAAGGCAGTTGGGCAGCCACTATTGCCGGTTTGACCGACCCAGATGAGCACGCTGGATTTCTGGTGCGGTTTTATGCCTTGACCGCGTGGTTAAACGTGAGCCGCTTTTACTGGTATGAGTGGGACAACTCGGGTGTCGGGGCCATGTGGCAATGGATCACTCGCTGGGATTTGGCCGTGCCCAACTCCAACGGCAATGTGAGTGTGATGTGGGGCTTTGGAGATGGCAGCTTCCAGGCCCCAGTGAATCACGGAGCTGGCACCACTCCCGATGCGGCCGCAGTGGGAGACTTCAACAACGACCAAGAGCTCGACTTCGTGGTGGCCAACCAAGCCAGCGACAACGTCACGGTGTTCCTGAACAGCGAACAATCCCCTGGTACCTTTGGGGCGGGAATTTCTTCTGCGACGGGCTCAGCCGGGAAAAGTCCGGTCGCGGTGGCTACGGGCTATTTCAACGGACCTAGCAAGAACCTGGACGTAGTTGTGGCTAACTCGACGGCGAACACGATCACCGTAATGTACGGCGACGGGACCGGCCACTTCTCATCGACAGCGTCGCACAACGTAGGTTCTAATCCGTCCTCGGTAGTGGTGGCGGATTTCAATAACGATGGCTACCCGGACATTGCGGTGACTAACGCGGGCGATGG